>Ga0209443_1000275_pt1 | contig 34522 bp, 37 predicted proteins | sample LauGreBMM110DCMD_2_FD_187571 | JGI IMG/M metagenome (GOLD analysis project Ga0209443, IMG submission 187571) | Freshwater lake microbial communities from Lake Michigan, USA - Su13.BD.MM110.DCMD (SPAdes) (version 2) | ecosystem: Environmental > Aquatic > Freshwater > Lake | place: Lake Michigan... | reverse complement strand
GCTTTCATGGCATCAAATTCCTTCAGGTGCAGACATCCCGGCACGGCGGTAGGCGGCAACCAAAGTGTTGCGCAACAGGCACGCGATAGTCATTGGCCCGACGCCACCCGGCACGGGCGTGATTGCGCCAGCACGCGCCAATGCGTCGTCAAAGGCAACGTCCCCCACAAGGCGGCCCTTGCCTTGGCCTGCCTCAGGTTCGAGGCGGTTAATGCCAACATCAATGACCACTGCACCCGCTTTCAACCAGTCACCCGTCACCATTTCCGCACGACCAACCGCAGCGACCACAATGTCCGCACGGCGCACGACCTCTGGCAAGTCCTGCGTTCGGCTATGCGCGATAGTAACGGTGCAGTTTTCGGCCAAAAGCAATTGTGCCATCGGTTTGCCAACAATATTTGACCGCCCAATGACCACGGCGTTCTTGCCGGATAGATCCCCCAGATGGTCTTTCAACAGCATCAGGCAGCCAAGCGGCGTGCAGGGGACAAACGCGTCTTCGCCCACCGCAAGCCGTCCGGCATTCACGACATGAAAGCCGTCAACATCCTTCGCCGGATCAATGGCGGCGATGACAGCCTTATCATCGATATGCGGTGGCAGGGGCAATTGCACCAATATGCCATCGACGGCGGCATCGGCATTAAGTGTTTCCACCAACGCAATCAGTTCGTTTTGCGAAACCGACGTCGGTAGGCGATGCTCGAAGCTGTTCATGCCAGCCTCGACGGTCGCCTTCTTCTTCGATCCGACATAGACTTGGCTGGCCGGGTCTTCGCCCACAAGCACAACGGCAAGGCCGGGCTTGCGATCAGTTAGCGTGACGAAGGGCTCAACGGCAGAGGCAACACGCTGGCGCAAATTGGCCGCAAACGCCTTACCATCAATGATCGCAGCGCTGCTCACATGCCGGCCGCAGAAATATCATTGGCCAGGCCCGCCAAAAGCATCTGCAATATGCGCAGACCGATCAGCAGCACCATGGGCGAAAAGTCGATCATGCCGGTATCGGGCATAATCTTGCGAATGGGTTTTAGAAACGGGTCAATAATGACAGAAAGAGCCTGCCAAATGGACGCCACGATGTTGTTCGACAGGCTGACCACGTTGAAAGAAATCAGCAAGCTTAAGATGAACTGGATGATCACGACAGTCGACAGGATCGTCATCAAATAGCCGATTATGGAAATGAGCGCGACAAGCATGAAATTCTCCAAAAAGGTTCGCCCGTGCGATTAGCCGAGCCGAGGCGCTGTATCAACAGCCTAAAACGGTGCAATGTCCAGTTTACTTGTGGATGAGCGTGCCTGCACCCTGCACGGTAAACATTTCTATAAGCATCGCGTGGCTGGTGCGGCCATCCAATATGACGGCTGCATCAACGCCGGATTCTACAGCATCAACGCATGTCTGGATTTTGGGGATCATACCGCCGCTGATCGTGCCGTCATTCTGCAATTTGGCAATGGCGGCAGGGTCAAGGTCCGTCAGCAATTCACCCGATTTGCTAAGCACGCCTGCCACATCTGTTAATAGGAAAAGACGCGAAGCGCCCAAGGCGCTTGCAATGGCGCCAGCCATGGTGTCGGCGTTAATGTTATAGGTGTGACCATCTGCGCCAACGCCGATCGGTGCGATGACGGGGATCATGCCAGCTGCGCTAATGGTGTCGATGATGCTGCGGTCAACGGTCGTTGGTTCGCCTACAAAGCCAAGGTCGATATTCCGTTCAATATGGCTGTCGGGGTCCTTTTGTGTGCGCTGCACCTTGGTTGCGGTGACTAACCCGCCATCCTTACCCGAAATGCCAAGCGCCTTGCCGCCCGCAGCGTTAATCCAGCCGACAAGTTCCTTGTTGATTGCGCCAGACAGGACCATTTCGGCAATCTTTGCGGTTTCGGCATCCGTGACGCGAAGGCCATCAACAAATTCGCTCTCGACGCCTAATTTTTTGAGCATTGCGCCAATCTGTGGGCCGCCACCATGCACCACCACAGGGTTGATGCCGACAGCCTTTAGCAGCACGACATCATCGGCGAAGTCACGCGCTAGGCTGGCATCGCCCATGGCGTGCCCGCCATATTTTACGACAAAGGTCTTGCCCGCATAACGCTGCAGATAAGGGAGCGCCTCAGTAAGAGTTTCGGCCTTAGCGAGATTGACGGGATCAATGGTCATGCGTGTTACCTGCTTTGGGGTCCGTGCCGTCAAGTTTATGGCCATAGCTGACAAAGAAAGTGATGAGCAATGGCACCATGATCATGCTCAGAACGACCTTGGCAAGCATTTGGCCTAACAATAATTCCGTGATGGGGAAAACGCCGTAAAAGGCAATGATTACGAACAACAATGTATCGATAATCTGCGACAGCACCGCAGCGATAGCACCGCGCAACGCGACATATTTACCAACGGTGTTTTTCAGACGATCAAACAGATAGACGTTGAGCATTTGCGACACGCCATAAGCAACAATGCCTGCAAGCCAAATGCGCGGCGTCTGCCCTATCATGGTGTTGAACGCATCGAGATATTTGTCATCCATCTTGGGTGACGGCGGCAATGACAGTACCAGTAAAGCCAGCAATATCGACGCTATAAGCGGAATAAAACCATATTTAACAAGTCGGTCCGCAATAACTTTCCCGTGCAAGGCTGCAATCGAGCTGGATAAGATGACAAGCAAAAGAAACGGGAAAATGCCCGCTTCGACCGCCAGCGGCCCTAAAGAAACCTGCTTATTTCCAAGCACGCCGGCAATGCACACCATGCCGCCGTAAATGATTGAAAACATGAAAAGCGATTTCGGGATACCCCCGCCGGTCGCGTGTGATGTGGTTTGAATAGTCATCCAGAACTGACTAGCGTCTAATTTTATTGGCGCAAGACTAACGATGGCGCTAGTTCTAATATGGAAATGACAAAATGCCGCCCTGCTGGGCGTGTTTTCGGGGAAAACATTCATGCAAATTTTGATGAGCCTGGCAGGGATGGCCTTGATTTTGGCAATCGCCATTTTGCTGTCATCCAACCGTCGCGCTATCAGATTTCGTGTAGTGGGGGCAGCCTTTGCCTTGCAGGCGAGCATCGCCGCATTGGTCTTGTATACCTCAACCGGCAAAGTGGTGTTGAACGCGGCGTCTTCCGGCGTATCCAATCTACTTGGCTATTCGGCCAAAGGCACTCAGTTTATTTTTGGCCCGCTTGCCTCGCCTGAAATCGGCGGCAACAGCTTTGCGATTGCTGCGCTGCCCGTCATCATCTTTTTTGCCTCATTAATTTCGATCCTCTATTATTTGGGCATCATGCAATATGTCATCCGCTGGATTGGCGGCGGCTTGCAGAAAATCACCGGCATTTCGAAAGTCGAAAGCCTGTGTGCGGCGGCCAATATCTTTGTGGGCCAGTCGGAATCGCCCTTGGTCATTCGCCCCTATCTCGCTGACTTGAAACCCGAACAACTATTCTGCGTCATGACCGTCGGCATGGCGGGCGTCGCTGGAACTATTCTTGCTGCTTATGCGTCTATGGGCATCCGCATCGACTATCTGCTGGCGGCGGCTTTCATGTCAGCGCCGGGTGGGATATTGATGGCGAAAATCATGATGCCCGATGTGCCAGCGGTTGCCTTGGCAGAGGGCAACCCGGCGTTAGCCAACCCACATCCTGATGATGAACCTGTGATGGTGCATGACGATGGTGAGGAGAAGCCCGCAAACATCATCATGGCCGCAGCGCAAGGGGCGCAGACGGGTGTCCGCCTTGCCGTAGCCGTGGGCGCTATGGTTCTTGCCTTTGTCGCGCTGGTTGCGCTCGCCAATGGTATATTGGGCGGCATTGGTGGCTGGTTCGGCTTGCCGGACTTAAGCTTTCAGCAAATTGTGGGCTATGTATTTGCGCCGGTAATGTTCCTGATTGGCGTGCCGTGGCAGGAAGCGCTTCAGGCTGGCGGCCTATTCGGTACGAAGATCGTCCTCAACGAATTTGTGGCGTTCATTGACTTGGGCGCGTTGAAAGAATTGTCGGCGCCCACCGTCGGCATCGTCACCTTTGCTTTGTGTGGTTTCGCCAATTTCAGTTCAATTGCGATCCAGATGGCCGTCACCGGAAGCCTGGCACCCAACCAGCGGCCCATGATTGCTAAGCTTGGCTTAAAGGCGTTGGCCGCCGGCTCGCTCGCCAACCTGATGAGCGCTGCGCTGGCTGGGTTATTTTTGTCACTGACCTGACTAGCTTTCGCCAGCCGCGCGTTTCAATTCATATAACAGGTCAAGCGCGGCGCGGGGGCTAAGCGCGTCGATGTCGAGGTCAGACAGCTTTTCACGCAAGGCGTCCACCTTGGCCTCGGCGGCGTCCATGGCGGCGCTGAACAAGGGAAGGTCCCCAAGTCCAGCCGCAAGCCCGCCAGTTTCGGCGCGCCCTTTTTCCAGCTTGCCCAACACCCCGCTTGCGCGGGCCACAACCTGCGGCGGCAGGCCAGCAAGCTTGGCTACCGCAATGCCATAGCTTCGGTCGGCCGGACCGTCGGCTAGCTCATGCAACAATACAAGATCACCCTTATATTCCTTCGCCCGCACATGGTGCAGCGACAGCGCATCCAGGCTTTCGGACAGTCGCGTCAGCTCATGATAATGGGTAGCAAACAGGCATCTGCAACGATTGGTTTCATGAATGCCTTCAACCACCGCCCAAGCAATGGCAAGGCCATCATAGGTCGACGTGCCGCGTCCAACTTCGTCCAATATGACAAAGCTGCGTTCCGTGGCCTGCGCCAGAATTGCCGCGGTTTCGACCATTTCGACCATGAAGGTTGACCGTCCGCGCGCCAGATTGTCCGAGGCACCGACACGGCTGAACAAACGGTCAACCAGCCCAAGCCGCGCCGCATTTGCCGGGACGTAGCTGCCCGCCTGCGCCAATAAAACGATCAACGCATTCTGCCGCAAAAAGGTCGACTTACCGCCCATGTTAGGCCCGCTGACGAGCCACAAGCGCTTTTCGGGCGACAGCTTGCAGTCATTGGCGATGAAGCGGTCTCCCGACTTGGCTAACGCGCTTTCCACGATAGGGTGGCGGCCACCCTGTATCTCAAGACATGGGTGCCCAACAAAGCTTGGGCGACACCAATTGCTCTCCGCCGCGCGTTCGGCAAGTGCGGCTGAAACATCAATGCGCGCCAAGGCGTCGGCGCTTGCGGCAATCGGGTCACGGCGATTAAGTATAAGCGCGATTAGTTTCTCAAGATGCGCTGCCTCTGCTGCCAGCGCGTGCCCACCTGCCTGCGTTATCCGCAACGCTTCCTCATGCAGTTCGGGGGAGTTAAACCGCACGGCGCCCGCCATCGTCTGACGGTGGGTAAAGCCAGTCCCAGGCGCCATCAAAGCATCGCCATGCTTGGCAGGCACCTCAACAAAATAGCCCAGCACCGCATTGTGCCTGATTTTGAGCGCGGCGACGCCCGTGGCATCGCGATAACGCGCCTCCAGTTGCGCAATAGCTTGCCGCCCGTCGCGACCCGCAACACGCAACACGTCCAACGCCGCGTCATAGCCCTCGGCAATATAGCCCCCTTGCGCTGTGTCCGTCGGCGGTGACGTCACCAGAGCACGGACGAGGAGATCCACCATATGCCCATGGCCATCCAGTACGGGCAGAAGATGATCCAGCAGCTCGGGCCGGTCTGCCATGCCCCCCAGCCGTTCGCGCAATACGCGGGCCGCATCAAGCCCGTCGCGGATTTGTCCCAAGTCCCTTGGGCTGCCGCGCCCGGCAACCACACGCCCAAGCGCGCGGGCAATATCAGGCAATTGCCGCAAGGCTGCACGGACGGCATCGCGCGTGAGCGGCGCATCGTGAAACCATTGCACCAGCGATAGCCGCGCGTCGATCTTCGCCTTGTCCATCAATGGCGCGGCAAGATCGGACGCCAGCTGCCGCGCACCCGCACCTGTAATTGTGCGATCAACCTCGGCCAATAAGGAGCCCGCCCGACCGCCTTTACTTGCGCTGTTGATCTCAAGGCTGTCGCGCGTTGCTTGATCAATCAGAAGATGTTCATGCACCTCGCGGCGGACTGGTAGCTTTAGGAAAGGCATTTTGCCCTGCCCTGCATGCGCGAGATAGGAAATCAGTCCCCCCGCAGCCGCCTGCTCTGCGCGTGTCACGGGGCCAATGGAACCGAGCGTGGTGAGCGCGAAATGCTGCCTCAGCAAATCGCCGCCAACAGTGCTTTCAAAATCTGCACGTGGCCGGATGATGGCGTCCGGCGGCGATTGAGGGAGGCCTTCCGGAACAACCAGCTCGCTGGCGGAAAGGCGCGCCAACTCTGCCTCAAGCGATCCGCCCGTCACCGTTAATAGTTCAAAATAGCCAGTTGAAATATCCGCCGCCGCAAGTCCGAAAAATTCCCCGACCTGCGCAACTGCAACAAGCATGTTCGACGCCCAGCTATCCAGCAGACTGTCCTCAGTCAGCGTCCCAGCGGTCACAAAACGCACAATGTCGCGGGTGACCAATGTCTTGCCACCCCGCGCCTTGGCTTGCTCCGGGCTTTCGGTCTGCTCCGCGATAGCCACGCGGTGCCCCGCCTTGATCAACCGCGCCAAATAGCCTTCGGCGGCATGCACCGGCACGCCGCACATCGGGATCGGCGTGCCATCATGCTCGCCCCGTGACGTCAAGGCGATATCAAGCGTCGCTGCCGCGGCCCTTGCATCATCAAAGAACAGTTCGAAAAAATCACCCATGCGGTAAAACAGCAGGCAGTCACCCGCTTTGGCCTTCAGGCCCAGATATTGCACCATCATCGGTGTCGGTGTGTTTTCCCCCGCCATATGCTATGCGTTAGCGAAGCCCGACGGGCGGGGCAATGCTTGCCCTTGCGTCAGTAGCGCGTTAAGGGGGTGATAAAGTTGAAAAATCGTTAGGGGTCCAGAATGAGAGAAACGAACGATAGCGATGTCCAAATCACCCCGCAGGAAGCTTTGGATTTCCATTCGCAAGGCCGTCCGGGGAAAATCGAAATTGTGGCGACCAAGCCCATGGCAACGCAACGCGACCTGTCGCTCGCCTATTCGCCCGGCGTCGCCGTACCCGTGCAGGCTATTTATGATGACCCGGCCACCGCTTATGATTACACCGCGAAAGGCAATTTGGTTGCAGTAATCTCTAACGGAACCGCGATCCTTGGCATGGGTAATCTGGGCGCGCTAGCGTCAAAACCTGTCATGGAGGGTAAGGCAGTCCTTTTCAAACGCTTCGCTGATGTCGATTCTATCGACATCGAAGTGGACACCGAAGATGCGCAGCGCTTCATTGACGCGGTTGAATTGCTTGAGCCTACTTTTGGCGGCATCAATCTGGAAGACATTGCCGCGCCCGATTGCTTCATCATTGAACAGACTTTGAAAGAGCGGATGAACATCCCGGTCTTTCACGATGACCAGCATGGCACCGCGATTATCGCAACCGCTGGATTGATTAACGCGTGCGAGCTGACCGGTAAGTCACTCAAAGATATAAAGGTTGTATGCAACGGCGCTGGCGCCGCCGCAATTTCCTGTATCGAGTTGTTCAAGAGCATGGGCGTGCCACACGACAATGTCATCATGTGCGACTCAAAGGGTGTCATATATCAAGGCCGCATTGAGGGCATGGACCAATGGAAATCGGCGCATGCCGCAAAGACCACTGCGCGCAGCCTAGCCGAGGCAATCGTCGGCGCTGACGTATTTCTGGGGCTTTCCCGTGCCAATATCTTGACGGCCGATATGATGAAAACCATGGCGGATCAGCCGATCATCTTTGCGATGGCAAACCCCGACCCCGAAATCTCCCCGCCAGTTGCGCGCGCTGCCCGTCCCGACGCAATTGTCGCGACTGGCCGGTCGGATTTCCCCAATCAGGTCAACAATGTCCTGTGTTTCCCCTTCCTGTTCCGTGGCGCGTTGGATGTGCGGGCCACTAGCATAAACGAGGCGATGAAGATTGCAGCGTCGCATGCGTTGGCGCAATTGGCGCGCGAAACTGTGCCGGAAGAAGTGGCAGCGGCCTATGGCGGGCTCATGCACAAATTCGGCCGAGATTATATCATCCCATCACCATTTGATCCGCGTCTGATGGAAATTGTTGCTTCCGCAGTTGCCAAGGCTGCGATGGATTCGGGCGTGGCGCAAAAGCCGATTGCCGATATGGACGCCTATCGCGCCAGCCTGCGTGCACGCCAAAACCCGACCACGTCGGCGCTGACGCAGGTTTATCAAGCCGCGCGCGCGAAACCCAAGCGCGTGATTTTCGCTGAAGCTGAAGAAGATGTCGTGCTGCGCGCTGCCGTCCAGTTCAAACAGGATGGCTACGGCGTGCCGATATTGATTGGCCATGAAGCGCGCGTCACCGAAAACCTGATCGGGCTCGGCGCGAACCCGGACGAATATGAAATCCATAACAGCGGCCAAAGTCCGTTCGTCAATAAAATGGTCGACCGATTGTACGACCGGCTTCAGCGGCGTGGATATTTGCGCCGCGATATTCAGCGGATGGTCAATCGCGACCGCAACATCTTTGGCGCACTGTTGCTGCAAATGGATCAAGCTGATGCCATGATCACGGGCGTTACCCGCACCTTTAGCCAGACACTGGGCGAATTGCGTCGCGTGCTTGACCCGAAAAAGGATGCAGTGCCCTTTGGCATTCACGTCATGGTCGGCAAGACGCACACGACGTTTATTGCCGATACGACAGTGAACGAACGCCCAACTGCGGAAGAATTGGCGCACATCGCCGAAAAGACTGCAGCTGTCGCCCGCCGCATGGGCCATGTGCCGCGCGTGGCGTTCCTGTCATTCTCTACCTTTGGCAACCCTGCCGGAACATGGCTTAACAATATCCGCGACGCCGTTACATTGCTCGACGCCCGTCGGCCCGATTTTGAATATGAAGGCGACATGCCGCCTGACGTTGCCTTAAACCCAGCAGTGATGAAAAATTATCCGTTCTGCCGATTGTCCGGCCCGGCGAATGTTCTGGTCATGCCCGGGCTTCAGTCGGCAAATCTTTCGGCAAAGCTACTGCGCGAATTGGGCGGGGATCAAGTCATTGGTCCGATGCTGCTGGGTATGGAGCGCCAAGTGCAAGTCGCGACCATGGCATCCAGCACAAGCGACCTTGTGACCCTTGCAGTGTTGGCAGCAGCAGGCGTTACGGAGTAGCTCACTAGCAAACCGAAGCTCCGCTTCAGAACGCAAACAGCCTCAGAATGCCGATTTGACGTCGGTCAGGAATTTAATTTAATTCGGGCTGTTCGGCGTCCCGCCTTGACCACCACCGGCACCGACAGCTCCGATATTGCCGAAGATTTCTTCGAAGAAGCTCGTGTCGCGGCCAAGTGTTGGGGTCTTATCGCCTTCGGGGCTGATTTTGGAAATCAGTTCTTTGCCGGTTTGCGACACCGACGCAACATTGCCCGCTTGGTCGAAACGGACCTTGAGCACATATTGATTTTCCGCCACGGGCTGCGAAAATGCCAATTGCTTGGCGTCACGCGAATAATAATACCAGTCATTCTTGTCGAACTGGCCAACAAATGTCGGCCGGCCAAGCGATGCCTGAACCGACTCCTTATTGTCGACACCTGGCTGAACCGAGCTCAGCAACGTTTGGTCGCCAATATATCCTTGATGTGATTTCAAGCGCGTGCACCCCGAAGACAGGGATAAAGCAGCAATCACTGTTGCAAGACTAACAATTTGCGACGCGCGCATAGACTTCTCCGCTTATCCACTAAACTTGGGCCTTTGCCATTGCATCCTTAAGGCGCAATATCAATATGCAATCCCAGATGAATGCCGGATGAGTAAGGATGAAATCGCCGTTATGACATTTTTGAAAAGACTGTTCGGTAACGGGCAACCCGACCCCAAGTTGAAACTTGTTCCATTGTATAACCAGATCGTGGCTAAGGCCCGCGCGCCGCATTGGTATGTTGAGGGGCAGGTGCCCGACAGCCTTGATGGCCGGTTCGATATGGTTGCGACGATATTGTCTCTTGTGCTGCTGCGGCTTGAGGAGGGCAAGGCCTATGCGTTGGACATGGCGCGGCTGACGGAAGTATTTGTCGACGACATGGACGGGCAATTGCGCGAGGTCGGCATTGGCGACATGATTGTCGGAAAACATATTGGCCAGATCATGAGTGCGGTCGGCGGCAGGCTTGGCGCACTGCGTAATGCTATGGCGGACAATAATCTGCTTGATGATGTCATTGTCCGCAACATTTACCGCAGCGTTGCGCCATCACCCGAGGCGCTTGCCCACACACACCAGGGTCTGCTTGATGTCGAGCGGGCGCTGGGCGCACAATTGCCCGATATGATTGTCGAAGGCGACGCCAAATGGTGATGAGCAACGAGTTCAGCCATGTCATCAAACTTTCGGAAGTTGGCAGCCACAGCCGTAATATTCAGTTGTCCGCGGATGAAGATGCCCGCGCTGGTCTGATGGCGCGTTTTGATCTGGCTGCGCTGGGTTCGTTAAAGGCGGAGATATCGCTGGCGCATGATGCGGAAGGGGTTGTGGCCACGGGCCGCTTCACTGCAGATCTCGCGCAATTTTGCATTGCCTCGCATGACCCTGTTCCAGCCCGAATGGATGAGGCGGTCCATATCCGTTTTGTTCCAGAGCCTGTGGTCAATGGCGAGGTTGAGCTTGAGCTTGCGCCAGAGGATTGCGACACGATGTTTCATGATGGCCAGACCATTGACCTGGGCGAAGCCGTTGCTCAATCACTTGGCCTAGCCCTCAACCCCTATCCGCGTAGCCCGGAGGCGGAGAAAATGCTCAAGGCCGCTGGGGTGAAGAGCGAGGAAGATGTTGTTCCGACAGGCGTTTTGGCAGGCCTTAAAGACTTATTGGCGAAAAAATGAGGGGCACGCGCCATGTTTGATGTGGCGCTGCGCCGGTTGCTCGATCCGGCGCTCACCCGCGTTGCAGCGTGGGCCGCTGGCGCGCGCATTTCGGCGAACGCATTGACGATCAGCGGCGCGGGGCTTGGGCTTGGCGCTGCTGTTTGTATCACCCAATCGCATTTCGCAGCGGCATTGGCATTCATAATGCTGAACCGGATTTTCGACGGACTGGATGGCGCGATTGCGCGCATCAATGGGCCGACCGAATTGGGCGGTTATCTCGATATACTCTGCGATTATGTATTTTACCTCTCGGTACCTGTGGCGTTCGCATGGATTGACCCCGCAAACCAAATGCCAGCCTTAATTCTGGTCGCAAGCTTCACATTAACCGCCGTCAGCTTCTTGGCCTTCGCCGCCATTGCCGCGCGGCAACCCACCGATGGCGGCACACATGGGCCAAAGGCGTTTATCTATTCGACTGGATTGATGGAGGGCGGGGAGACTATCGCCTTTTTCGTGCTATTTTGTCTGTTCCCAGCATATTTCCCGACGCTCGCGATCGTCTTTGCCATGCTGTGTTTGCTGACGGTTTTTCAGCGCATGGTCCTTGCGGCAAAAAGCTTCCGCTAACCGCGCTGCCACCGGAACCAGCGTTCCGCCCATTTCAATAATGCCACAGGCTTGCGCGCGAGGCCAAATTGTCCGGCGGCATATTTGTTCGCTTCCGCCAATGTGGGATAAGGATGAATGGTCTGGAGGATTTTACGCAGGCCCATATTGTGCTTCATCGCAAAGGTGACTTCGGCGAGAATTTCGCCGGCATTCTGGCCAATGATGGTCGCGCCCAAGATCCGGTCACTGCCCTTTGCGGTCAGAATTTTGACAAAACCGTGCGCCTCGCTCTCCGCAATTGCCCGGTCGAGATCATCCAGATCATAGCGCGTGACATCAAAGGACAGGCCCTGCTCTTCCGCTTCAGCTTGGGTGAGGCCCACCGTTGCCAGTTCGGGCTCTGTATAGGTTACGCGTGGCAGGACGCGGTAATCGGTCCGGTATTTTTTGAAGGGGCGAGCAAGCGCGTTGACGCTGGCATACCAGGCTTCATGACTGCCGCCATGGGTGAGCTGCTGACGCCCCGCAACATCGCCGGCGCACAGGATGTGCGGCATGTTGGTGCGCAAAAACACGTCGTTTTCCAACCGACCGTCAACGACCAGCCCAAGTTCTTCTAGGCCGAAACCAGACACGCGCGGCTTGCGCCCAACCGCGATGATGATGTCATCATAAGCGATTGCGGCCTCGCCCTCTGGCCCTGCAACGACCAGCGTCTTGCCCGCTTCAAACCGCAACGCGCGATGCTTGATGCGGATAGAAACGCCTTCCGATGCCAAACGCGCCGTCACCAGGGCGGTGGCATCCGTATCCTCCTTCAACAGCAAGCGGTCCGTCATTTCGACGATGGTCACGTTCGATCCCAGCCGCTGAAATGCCTGCGCAAGCTCGCATCCAATTGGTCCGCCGCCCAAGATGACCAGCCGGTCCGGCACAGCCGCCCGCGTCGCCATTACATCCCACAATGTCTCACTGGTGAGATATCCGCTGTCTTCTACACCAGGTAGCGGCGGGATAAGCGGGGCTGCACCCGTGGCGATGATAAAAGACTTGGCCGTCAACCGCCGCTCGCCGTCAATCTCGACCGTCCAAGGGTCAATGAAGCGCGCATAGCCCTGCACACAGTCGACCCCAAGGCCCGTGAAGCGCTCAACGCTGTCATGTGGCTCAATTGCGGTAATGACATCGCGCACGCGGCGCATGACTGCCGGAAAATCGATACGGGGCGCGCCCACATCAATGCCAAAGCGCGCTGCGTCGGCAATCTGATGTGCGACCTTCGCGCTTTTGATAAGCGCCTTGGATGGGACGCATCCGGTGTTCAGGCAATCGCCGCCCATTTCATGCGCTTCGATTAACGTCACTTTGGCCTTCACCATTGCGGCGATATATGCAGAGACCAAGCCAGCCGAGCCAGAACCAATGACAATGAGGTTGCGGTCAAACCGCTTCGGCTTTTGTACGCGTTCAGGCACGGCCGCGCTTCAATAAGGCGACAATACCCTTTGCCGCCCATGGGAAAAACGCAAGCGCGACGAAGGATGCTATAAGGGCCGGGGACAATAAACCAGCGGGGCTTTCTATCCTGCTGATTTGCGTGCCCGCGTTCACAAACACGATTGTTGCCGGCAACATTCCCAATTGGCTGACCCAGAAAAACGTTGGCGTTTTAATGCGCGTTAAGCCCATCAACAGGTTGATGACAAAAAACGGGAACACAGGAATGAGGCGCAGTGTGAACACATAAAACGCGCCGTCCTTTTGTAGGCCGTCGTCAATCACGCGCAAACGCCCACCAAATTTCCCCTGCACCCAATCGCGCAAGACGAAGCGTGCACTTAGAAATGCCAAAGTTGCGCCAATAGTAGAGGCAAAGGAAACAATGATCGTGCCAACCACGACGCCAAACAATGCGCCGGCAACAAGGCTCATAATCGCCGCGCCGGGAATGGATAGCCCGGTCACCGCAACATACAGGATAAAAAATCCGGTGATGTAGAGGACTGGGTTCGCGTCTTTCGCCTCGACAATGTCTGCTTGGCTCGCTTTAAAGTTTTCGAGGCTGAGAAACTGACCGAGATCAAAAATGAAATAGGCTGCGATCGCGCCAAGGAGGGCAAGGACCAATATCGCTTTTTTCATGTTGGTCCCCGCTCAATCTGCCGTCAATATTACCCCGTGATTAGCGATCAAAACGGGACGTCGTCGTCGAGATCATTGTCGAAATCACCGCCGCCAAAGCCAGATGCTCCGCCAGCACTGCCGCCAGCAGCAGAACCGCCGCCTGACGATCCGCCGCCGCCCCAGCTATCACCGCCGCCGCCTGATCCACCCTTGGGGCCGTCGAGCATCACAAGCTTGCCGTCAAAACCGGCAACCGAAACTTCGGTCGTATACCGGTCATTGCCCGAAGCATCCTGCCACTTGCGCGTGCGCAATTGGCCTTCGATATACACCTTGCTGCCTTTTTTTAAGAAGCGCTCCGCAACGCCGACGAGGCCATCTGAATTGAGCACGACAGAGTGCCATTCGGTGCGCTCTTTTTTCTCGCCCGTTGTGCGGTCCTTCCAATCTTCGGAAGTCGCGATCCGCAAATTGCAGATACGTCCGCCATTCTGGAATGATTTGACCTCAGGGTCTGCGCCCAAGTTGCCGACGATGATGACTTTATTGACGCTTCCCGCCATGTTGCTGCCCTTACATGCAAAAGTTTTCGTTGATCCGCTATAAGCCGAAGGAGCGCGCTGTCCAATATGTTATCCCTGCTGCGGCATATGCCAACGCAAAAAGATAAGTGACCATGAAGATAGGCCATTTCCAGCCATTGGTTTCGCGCCGTGTGACGGCAATTGTGGAGATGCACTGCGGCGCAAAAACAAACCAAGCAAGAAAGGCGAGCGCCGTGGCAAGCGACCAGTCCGCCGCAAGCTTTGGACCAAGGCTTGTTGCCGCGGCGTCGTCATCCGCCGCATCAATAGCATAGACGGTTGCCAGTGCCGAAACCGCAACCTCACGCGCCGCCATTGCCGGAATCAACGCCAATGCAATGTCGTGGTTGAAACCAATGGGCCGGACAATCGGTTCAAGGCCGTCGGCAATACGGCCCGCAACAGAATATTCGACCTGCGAGATATTGCTGCCTTCGGGCGCTTTGGGAAAGCTTAGAAGCGCCCATAAAATGATCGTTGCGGCAAAAATGATCGTCCCTGCACGGCGCAGAAAAACCCATGCGCGCTGCCACAGGTTAAGCGCAATGTCGCTGACCCGTGGCCATTGATAACGCGGCATTTCAATCAGGAAACTGCTCGTTCGGCTTTGCGTCACAAAGCGTTGGATGGCGGATGCCGCCAGCATCGCACCCAAAATCCCTGCAATATAAAGGCCGAACAGGACCAGCCCTTGTAAGCCAATGCCGGGGCCAATATTGGACGCCGGAATGAATGCGCCGATGATAACAGTGTAGACGGGCAGGCGCGCCGAACAGGTCATCAATGGCGAAATAAGAATGGTCGCCAGCCGTTCCTTTTGATCCATGATCGTCCGCGTCGCCATGATGCCCGGAATCGCGCAGGCGAATGACGACAATAAGGGAATGAAACTATGTCCCGAAAGCCCGACCGCCGCCATCAACCGGTCCATAACAAAGGCCGCGCGCGTCATATAGCCCGACGCCTCAAGCAATAATATGAACAGAAACAGAATTAGAATCTGCGGCAAGAAGACGATGACCGAACCAACGCCAGCGATGACCCCATCGGTGAGGAACGACCGCAGAAGTCCGTCAGGCATAGCATTTTTAATGCCATCACTCAGCAAGGCAAAGCCACTTTCGATCCAACCAATCGGCGCCTCGGACCAGCCATAGACCGCCTGAAACATCAGGAACAATAACGCGAGCAAGATGACCACGCCGCCGACCGGATGCAGCAGCACGGCATCGAGCCGGCGTGTCCATTGGCGGCCGGCGGTTTCGTTGATGATGACCGAGCGGGCGATGTCGCGGGCGCGCTGGTTCTGCGCGCCGATGGATATGGCGACCGGCTCTATCGCCGGACTGGGATTATGGAGCGCTTCCTCCAGCTGGATCATCAATGGCTCAAGCCCGCGGCGACGTACAGCAACCGTCTCAATGACGGGCACGCCAAGCGCGCGCGCCAGCTTTTGCGAATCCAGTTGAAGCCCGTCCCGCTCGGCCAAATCAATCATGTTCAATGCGACCACCGTCGGTAGGCCTTGCGCAATCAGTTCAAGCGCAAAGCGCAGATGATTGTCGAGATTGCCCGCGTCGAGCACGATGACCAGCGCATCGGGTCGGCGATGGCCTTGCAAATTGCCTAAGACCACGTCGCGCGTGACGGCTTCGTCGAGGCTGTCGGGACTCAGGCTATAGGCGCCGGGCAAATCGATCATCTCGACCGGACGCCCATCGGCAAAAGTGGCGCGCCCCGATTTACGCTCAACCGTTACGCCTGGATAATTGGCAATTTTCTGTCGCGCGCCGGTCAATGCATTGAACAACGCACTTTTGCCAGCATTGGGGTTACCGACCAAGGCCACCAGCGGCGGCATCTCGGTCATGCCGATAACTCGCAATCAATTGCGGCAGCCACGTTGGTGCGCAAGGCAACAGTCATCCGGCCGACACGCACCGCCAGTGGATCGCGCCACATCAATATGCCCTTGTGCAATGCCTCAATCGCTACGCCGGGTTCAAAGCCGAGCGAACGCAAACGATGCCCTTCCTGATCAGGCAAATCATCCCAATGGATGGTCCGAATGACCGCCATGCGGTTGAGTGGGAGGTGATCAAGTTGCACGCGCGGTATTTGCAACCGATTCGCAATAACATCAATAGAGATTCATCTCACCTTGCAGGATAGCGCAACCGGCCGATGAATCGCGACAGGCTTGGCGTGAATTCCGTGCGTTGCTTGGCCTGATATTTCACCTTTTCAATTTGCATCACATTGTCGATCCGTCGGTCGAGAAACGCGCGGGTATCTGCAAAATTGTCGCTGTCATCATTCACAAAAACGCTCAATGTGCTGGCGTAGACCGCGGACAATGTCATGCGCTTGGTATAATGGTTGAGGTCCGTTGCGGTATCCCCCGCCAGACGCCACATGCGATCCGCCGAACGCCAGCCCATTTTTGCGGACCTGGCTAAATTCTGGGGCATCGCCATGATTGCAAGGGCGCGGCGGAGCGATTCCCGATCGGGCGCCATAATTTCCAGCCGAGTCGCCAGCAAAGCAGTAATGCGGTCGCGGATTTTCATCGCCCCCAATTTGTCGGCTGGCAAGCGGCGGGCGAGCTCCAAGTCCACGCCCTCAATCCAGGCATCGATCATGTCGATCGCTTTACCGTTGAAGGCCAGCATAGCAACGTCGCGGTCAATGCCCATATCATCAGCCGCCGCATGAACGGCGGCGTCGGACCAACCATCAAAACCGGCGTGACGGCCGATGACGGGGGCAAGGGCAACGCGAACTTCGTCAAGCGTCGGGTCGGCAGGGAGAGCATGTTCTGGCATGTTGTCTATGTACGCGTTCGCTGCCCGCAAGAAAAGGGCTATTGCTTTCGCACCAGCACCAAGGCGAGCATAACAAGCGCGCTACCCGTAAAGTCCATCGCCGTAAGCGTCTCGCCAAAGGCCAGCCATCCGGCGGCTGCCGACAAAGCCGGCTGAAGCAACAGGGCTAACCCAATCACCAAAGGGCTAAAATGCGGCAGCGCATAGGTCAGGCAACCTTGGCCGAAAAATTGTGAGGTAAAGGCGAGCAAAACGACTGGCCACCATGCCGTAGGGATGATCTGCTCACCGGCAAAAAGGGCACACGCAAGAAGCACAACCGCCGCAAAGGCGCTTGCCATTCCAAGCGCGCCCCAGCTTTCGGTGTTTTGGCGAACTTTCATCATCGATACCAAATAGACGGTATAGGTAAGCCCAGCCCCAAGCGACAAGAGGTCGCCAGTGAAATGACGTGGCGACAATTCAAGGCTTTGCCCCATCAGCAACGCAGCGCCAAGAAACGCAAAAAGAATGGCAGCGCCTTCCCATCTGGACGGCATTTTGCGCGCGCCAATCACGCCATAAACCACCAGCAACAGGCTGGCGCAATTGGCAAAAATTGTCGCATTGGCCATTTTCGTCTGAAAAATACCGATATGCCACAGGACGATGTCTACACCGAAAAAAACACCCGCGACGATTATTAGCCATAATGTCGAACGACTAACCGTCGCCATGCGGAAACCGAAACGATAGCCGACAGCCAATAAAAACGGCGTTGCGAGGGCCAATCGCCAGAACCCCGTTGCAATCGGCCCACTGTCCGCAAAGCGCACAAGTAGGGGCCCAAAGGCAATCGCGATATTGCCGGCAAGCAATGCAACAAAGGCAAGCAAACTTGGTTTTTGCTGTTGAAAAAACTTTTGCTGCATAAACCCCCGTTGCAATTTGCAACTTTCATCCGCATCTTGGCGACGAAGCGCCTTAATGACAGGAAATCCCGTGACTGCAACTTTGTTCGACCCGATTCAACTCGGTGCCATCTCGGCGCCCAACCGTATACTCATGGCCCCGCTGACACGCGGACGTAGCGAAGGTGAGCATGTGCCTCTGACCGACCTTAAGGCCGAATATTACAGCCAGCGCAGTACCGCCGGCGTCATTATCTCTGAAGCCACCGGCATCAGCCAAGAAGGACTCGGCTGGCCGTCAGCGCCGGGTATTTGGTCGGACGCGCAGGTCGAGGCTTGGAAGCCAGTGACGAAAGCCGTGCACAACGCAGGCGGTCGGATCATCCTGCAAATGTGGCACATGGGCCGCCTGGTGCACCCTGATTTCTTGGGCGGCGCGCAACCGGTGTCGTCTTCGGCCACCACTGCGCCGGGCTTGGCCCATACGCCGCAAGGCAAAAAGGATTACACCGAGGCCCGCGCGCTTGATATCTCCGAATTCCCGCGCATTGTTGCGGATTATGTGCACGCCGCTAAAAATGCGATGGCAGCTGGGTTTGACGGTGTGCAAATTCACGCAGCCAATGGCTATCTGATTGACCAGTTCCTGCGCGACAACACCAATTTCCGGACCGATGATTATGGCGGCGCAATCGAAAACCGCATCCGCCTGTTGCGCGAAGTAACGCAAGCTGTTGTCGATACCGTTGGTTCGGAACGGACATCTGTGCGTTTATCTCCCAATGGCGAAACGCAAGGCGCAGACGACAGCAATCCTGTTGCTTTATTCACCGCTGCCGCTGCGGCCTTGCAAGACATCGGCATTGCCTTCCTTGAGCTGCGCGACCTGAAGCCCCACGGCAGTTTCGGAAAAACCGACGTACCCCGCATCTCACCGGAAATCCGCAAAGTGTTTAAAGGGCCGTTGGTGCTCAACCAAGAATATACCAAGGAGATGGCAGATGCAGATCTCGCCTCAGGCCTTGCAGACGCTATCAGCTTTGGCCGTGCCTATATCAGCAACCCGGACCTTGTGGAGCGGTTGCGCGTTGGCGCGGAACTGACGCCGGATAACTTCAAAACTTGGTATACGCCCGACGGCGAGGGATATACCGACTATCCCTTCCTCGAAAAAACGGACGTATAACGCACATGATCGCGGCGGGGTTTGGCATATATGCAATAGCCATCCCCGCCTTATTGCTTGTGCTGCTGGCGGGCGCCGAGATTGTCTGGCCGCGCCGGAAGTTGGTGCTCGGGCGCAGCCCAAGGTGGCGGACACACGCGTTGTTCTTTGCCACCAATGCCGTTGTTGGACGACTGCTGTCGTTTTTGGTGGTCGTCGGCGTCGCGGCGCATTGGGCGAGCACGCATCATTTCGGCGTGTTGAATCTGATATCGCTCTCCTTTTGGGTTGAGGCAATAATCGCCTTTATCCTCCTTGATCTCGCGGTTTGGTTTCAGCATTTTGCCATGCACCGTTATTCTTTTTTGTGGCGCATACATGCCGTCCACCACGCCGATCGCGATCTGGATGTGACGACCGCGCTGCGGTTTCATCCATTCGAACTGATTATGTCTACATTCTTTAAATCGGCAATTGTCGCGTTGCTTGGCGTGCCGTTGCTTGTGGCTTTGGCGTTTGAATTATGGCTAAACGCCAACGCGCTGTTTAATCACAGCAACATTCGCTTGCCCCGCAAGCTTGACCGCATGTTGCGGGCATTTTTGGTGACGCCTGACATGCATTTGGTTCACCACAGCACTTTAGTTGATGACCAGAAGCATAATTTTGGTTTTGGCCTAACGGTTTGGGACCGCGTGTTCGGCACATATCGCACAGAGTCGATATTGGGTGCCGAAAACCAGAAAATAGGCTTAGCTGAGATTGACGACAGCCGGCCCTCAGGCTTCATTTGGAGCATAAAGCAACCCATAACGTAGCGGAATTCAAGGCCGTCTTGACCAGCGCAATTTTCGAGAGCATTTTTAATGCAGGGAGAGTTGAAGATGGCCGGAATACGCAAGATAATATTGAGCACAGTTGCGGTAGTCGCGGTTGGGGCAGGGCTAACCTACGGGTGGCAGCAATATCGTGAAAAACGCGTCATGGACGATTCGCGCGTGGCGCAGATATCCTCCGACAGCGAAGTCACTTCTGGCCCAGCGAGCACGCTGCTTTGGGGCGACACCCATCTCCATACCTCCAATTCTATCGATGCCTTTGGCTTTGGCGTAAAGCTTGGGCCTGAAGAGGCGCTGCGTTTTGCGCGTGGGGAAGAGGTTGCGGCCACTGGCGGGTTGAAGGCCAAGCTTGAGCGGCCATTAGATTTTCTGGTGATTGCGGATCACTCTGGCGGCCTTGGCGCGACCAAAGCTCTGTACGATTCGCCCGGATTTTTAATCCGCGACCCAACGCTGAAGCGTTGGCACACCGAAATGCACAAGGGGCCAGAGGGCATGCAGCTGGTGACCGGCGAGCTCATTGACCGTGCTGGCCGCAATACTCTTCCCGCTGCGCTGACGAACCCGGAAAAACAACGCAAAACTTCAACCAATATTTGGACAGGTCATAGCACGCTAGTGGAACGCTATAATGAGCCCGGCAAATTCACGGCGTTCATGGGGTTTGAATATACGCTGATGCCCGGTGGTAACAATTTGCACCGCGTAGTCATGTTCCGCGACGGCAAAAGCCGTACAGACAAAGTGCTCCCCTATGATCCCGGCCAGGGCGACACACCGGTCAGCCAATTGTGGGACTATATGGACAATTATGAAAAGGTCACGGGCGGGAAAGTGCTCGCGATCCCGCATAACAGCAACCTGTCAAATGGCCTGATGTTTGAACTGGTCGGTCCGGACGGCGGCCCAATGACCGCGCAATATGCACGGCGGCGCGCGGCGCGCGAGCCCGTGGCTGAAATCACGCAGATCAAGGGCGACAGTGAATCGCACCCGTTTTTGTCGCCTAACGACGAGTTCTCCGGTTTCGGCACCGCTGGCTGGGACCTTGGCAATTTGACCATGCAGGCCGCGAAGAAGCCACAGGATTATGCGGGTGAGTATATTCGTGAGGCGTTGAAACGCGGCCTTGCAATAGAAGCGCGCACAGGCGTGAACCCATATAAATTCGGCGTCATTGGGTCGACCGATAGTCATACGGGACTTGCAACAGGTGATGAAAACAATTTCTTTGGCAAACACTCCGGCGGCGAGCCTAACGCCAACCGTGCGTCGCAGGCCCAAAATCTTGGCACCCGGAAAGGACGTATTGGTTGGCACTATCTTGCAGGTGGCTATGCCGCCGTATGGGCGACCGCCAATACGCGCGCAGCCATTTTCGACGCCATGATGCGACGCGAGGTATACGCCACAACTGGCCCGCGCATGACAGTGCGTTTCTTTGGTGGCTGGGATTATGACGACACGCTGTTTGCAGGCGACTGGGTAAAAGCCGGTTACGCAAAAGGCGTCCCCATGGGCGCGGATCTTAAACCCGGCAATGGCGCGCCAAAGTTCATGATTTCGGCATTGAAAGACCCGATAGGTGCCAATCTCGACCGTGTTCAGGTCGTCAAGGGATGGGTGAACGCATCAGGCGTGCTGCAAGAAAAGGTCTTCGACGTTGTATGGGGCGATGCGGACAAAAGGCAAAAGGGCGCGAATGGCAAAGTACCTGCGGTGGGCGACACCGTGAATATCGCCAAAGCCAGCTACACCAACAGCATCGGCGACCCCGAATTGCGCGCGGTGTGGACTGACCCTGAATTCGACCGCAACATCCGTGCGTTCTATTATGTCCGCGTTATCGAAATTCCGACACCGCGCTGGGTGCTGTTTGATGCCTTGCGTTATGGGGCCAAGCTGCTGCCGGGTACGGAGCTTAAGGCGCAGGAGCGCGCCTATTCTTCACCGATTTGGTATAATCCTAAAAAGAGTTAGCGCAGGCTATTATTCGACATCGATCCCGGCAAGTATCAGGTCGGGATCGGCAGTGCCCATCAAGCGGCGCATCGCGAGCCTAGCCAATCGCTGGGTTTCGGTCTTTCGCCGCGCTGGCGCGACGGGCACCAAAGCTGCTGGCCGGGCGATCTCGGCGTCATAAGCGTCGGCGATAATCAACCCGGCACGTTCGGGCATGAAAGCTTCGCTATGCAGTGGGCCAATGTCGAACCCTGCGGGCACTGCCCAGAAAAAACGGTCGCAATAGTCCAGATATTCGGGCCATTTTTGGTCACCCAAAAGGTCGGCGCGCGAACATTTTATTTCGACAATGATAATCTCACCCTTGATGGTCAGGCCCATCAGGTCAGCTCGGCGATTGTTGCGTAAGCTGACCTCGGGCTGCACCATGATCTGGTTACGTAAAAACAGACGCGAGACGCCGCGCGCAACCGCGGGCGCCCCCGAAAAAGACAAAGTTGTCGAAGCCGAATCCATCATCGGATCTTAGAACAAAACCAGAACATAATAAAGGCCCCATTTAGGGGCTTTATCGTCACGCGTGTTTACCGCACATCAGCGATAAAAAATATGATTGTCGATGCTGCCAATGCGCGTCAGATCCCAGCCCGGCATTACATGACGGGCGTGAAAGAACAGCGCGCCTTCAACGGGGCTTTTCCAGCTGTCGTTTAAAGCGATTTTGCTGATGGCGACAGCCTCCTGCCAGCCTTTGCTGCCGGTCCGGATCGGCGGCATGCCTGCGCCGCGGACAAAAGAGAATTGGCTTTTCTGAAACACAACGCCGCACAAAGTGCTGGGGAAGCGACCCGAATTGGCACGGGCGAGAATGACCCGCGCGACTGCCAACTGGCCAGTGAGCGATTCACCCTTGGATTCGAAATAGACGGCACCTGCAAGGCAACGTTCTTCTTTGCTTAGGCTGTCACGGACATCCTGAGTGTCAACAAGGTCAGCCAATGATGCGGCGGATAGCGCATCGTCACCATTGTCGCGTGTTGCTATGTTGCGTTGAGGCTCCGTCATCGGCATTCCGCCGTTACTTGGAACAAAAATAATATCACCATTGTCAGCGAGCGTCGCTGTAACCTTACCGCTTTTCGCCAGATCTAACTGCGCGCGTTCGGCGGCGATTTGTGTAACGTCCACGGCGATGGAGCTGGCTTTTAAATAGGGGCCTTGGTCATTGCCAAAGGCGAAACTGGCATCGGCAGTAAAAACCGCAGAAACCAAAATACAAGAAACAGCCACAAGAGAAGTGGCGCGAAAAAATTTCAACATGAAAAATACATTAAAGCGGCGGCACCAGCGGACGAAGCTGCATTACTTTGTTATTGTTCGTCTTTTGTTGCATCCGACTCGCGTGTTTATCTGGTCACCCCATTTGTGTACCGTATGACAACCTTCGCTACTCGTTGATGGCGCATTTATGATGCGGCGCAGCAAAGTCAATTCAACGCGGCCAATAGTCCGTCCAACCGTGCACCGGATGCGACATCCAGTTCTAAAACCCATAAATCTGGGTCGCGGGTGGCCCGCTTTTTCCAATAATCCCGCACTAAAGCATCGCTGGAATTGCCCAAATCGACGCTTTTCCAAGCAGACTGGCCGTCCAATGACGAGTAACGTTCGTACAATATAGGGTCTGTACCGCGCACTTGCCCAATCAACAGGATCGCGCCAGATATGGCATCGCCCTTCTTCAGGACAGTGGCAAAATCACCTTCCGCTTCGGCCAATCGCTTGAGCGCAGAGATTTGTAATCCGCTGGCAAGCCGTGGTTCAATCAAGCGGCGTCACGCTCTTCAGAAAAGGTGAGCACGGCATACATAGCTGACGAGTCTGCCGCACCACGCAGTTGCGCCCGGAATTTTTCATCTCGGAAAAGGCGTGAAACCTCGGCCAGAGCGCGCAAGTGCGACGCTCCGTCTTGTGCAGGCGAAATCAGACCGCACACCAGATCAACAGGTTCGTCATCTACGGCATCATAAGGCACTGGCTTCGAAAGCCGAGCAAATACTGCGACTGGCATATCAATACCGGATAACTTGCAATGCGGGATCGCCGTGCCGCCGCCAAAACCCGTTGGGCCAAGCCGCTCGCGTTCAACCATGCCATCAAGCACGGCATGCGCATCCACAAAATAATTTTCTGCCGCGATAACCGATAACCGCGCCAGCAAGTCCGATTTTCCCGAACATAATATATCAGCAGCAACGGCCCCTTCAACGAGCCTAGTAGAAAGTCGTATCATATTTTTTTCAAAAGCGCTCGGTGTATCCGAAGCACAATCCCTTGAATTGGTTTAGAAAACTATAAGGTTTTGGCCGAGGTCTAAGGTGCAGATTTTGGTTCAACCCACCCGATCGTGCCATCTTCGCGGCGATAAACCATATTATGGCGTCCAGTTCCAGTGTTTTTGAATAACAGGGCCGGCGTATTACGTAAATCCATGAGCATGACGGCGTCCGACACAGTGGATTCAGGAATATCGACGCGCATTTCAGCGACAATTACTGGCGGGTCCGGCAAGGACGTCTCTTCATTGTCATCACCTGCATCAAACACGGTATAGGCCGCTTCTTCCTGCGCCAAAGCGTAAGCCGTTTGTACATGCCTATCTTGCAAGCGGCGCATGTACCGGCGCAATTGTTTCTCGATGCGTTCTGCTGCGCGGTCAAAGGCAACATGCGCGTCCTGTGCCTCGCCGCGGCCTTTGAGGACAAGGCCCTGCATGACATGCATGACGATGTCGCTTGTAAAGCCTTCATGCGGAGCGCGGCCAAAGGTTGCATGCGACGAGAGGGCTTTTGAAAAATATTTTTCGGCAATGGACCCAAGTCGTGTTTTCACATGGGTTTGGAGCGCTTCACCGGTATCGACCTGATGTCCTGAAACCCTGATGTCCAATGCCTGTCCCCTTTTGTTAAAGCGTTGACCCCGATTGAAGCCAAAGCGCGTCCTTAATCTTCGCTATAAATTCTGCATGCCGCGCCAGTTCTTCCACAGAAGCGGAATGGGCGCGGACTGGCCGAAATACTTTTGTTGGCTGAGCGCTGCTAACGTCCGTTTGGGCCACAGCTTTATCTGAAAAAGCATTGTCGGCGAGGCCAAGGCCGATTTGCCGGCCGCCCGTCAGCTCAATATATAATTGCGCTAAAAGCTCTGCATCGAGCAGCGCGCCGTGCTTTATGCGGTGGCTGCGGTCGATGCCATAACGGGTGCACAAAGCGTCGAGTGATAATTTCGCACCCGGATTTTTGACGCGCGCGAGGGCCACTGTGTCAACCATTCGGTCCATGGCAACAGGTGCGCGTCCGCAATGCTGCAGTTCGTGGTTGAGAAAACCGAAGTCAAAGCTGGCATTATGGGCAACGAGCGGGCTGTCGCCAAGAAATTCAAGGAGCTCATCAGCCCTTTCGCCAAAGGCAGGTTTATCGGACAGAAACCGGTCAGACAGGCCGTGCACATTTTCGGCAGCTGCGGGCATTGGGCGCTGTGGGTTGAAATACGCGTGGTAGTGATTGCCTGTCATGACCCGGCTGACCATTTCGATGCAGCCAATTTCAACCATCCGATCCCCAGTTGCGGGGTCAAAGCCAGTCGTTTCGGTATCAAATATAATTTCACGCATTCTGTTTTTAGATGTGAGCCCGTTTAAAGCCTTATGCAAGACCCGCGCGCAGCTTTTTAACAAGTGCCTGCACATCGGCGCGAGTCTCGGCGATATCTTGGCCGGTATCGATTATATGGTCCGCGCGTGCGCGCTTATCGGCATCGTTCATTTGCAGTGCCAGTATATGTTCAAACTTTTCCGCTGTCATATTCGCCCGCGCAAGCACGCGTTCACGCTGAACCGCTGCCGGCGCGCTGACCACCACGACAACATCAACGCCGGCCTGTCCGCCTTTTTCAAACAACAAAGGAATATCGAACAAGATCATGTCCGCATCCTGATGCGATGCCAAAAATAGCTTGCGACGTTCCGCGACGGCGGGGTGGATTATCGATTCCAGCAATGCCAGCCGGTCGCGGTCGCCAAATACAGCGGCGCCAAGCGCCTCGCGGTCGACTCCGTCAGCACCCGTTGTGCCAGGAAAGGCCAACTCAATAACGGGCACCAGCGCGCCGCGCGCCTTTTGCAGGTCATGCACCGCCGCGTCAGCATCAAAGACGGGAACATTTTCATCCGCAAACATCGCCGCAACAGGCGACTTTCCCATGCCGATGGATCCGGTAAGGCCAATGATCAAAGGCTTTTTCATGTGAGCAACAGCGCCCGCAGTGCATCCTCACCATCGTCGGGTGGAGCAACACCAAAGAACAACTCAAAGGCAATAGCTGCCTGCCCTACAAGCATTTCAAGGCCATCCACCGTTTCCAAATCACGGTCACGCGCCGCCTTGAGCAAAGGCGTTTCAATCGGTGCATAGACGAGATCATAAACAACCGCATGTTCAGGCAAGGGCGAAAGATCGATTTCAAGTGCCTCTTGCCCAACCATGCCCAGCGGGCTTGCATTCACCAACAATGCTGCATCGGGCATGCGCGCATCAAGGCCGATGACTTTGCCCTTCAGGCCAAAATGCGCCAGCAAGCCTGCAGCCTTTAAAGCATTGCGGGCCACCAAGACCACTTCACCAATATCTGCTTGCGCCAAAGCGAACAGGACCGCCCGCGCGGCGCCGCCTGCGCCGATGACCACGGCCGTCTCGCCTGCAATCGGGATGTCCGCAATCGGTCCATAAAAGCCGCCCGCATCGGTGTTGGTGGCAACAAGTGTACCTGCGTCATTGCGAAACACAGTGTTGATCGCGCCAATGGAGTTGCGCACCTCGCCGGGGTCGCTGACAAAATCGAGCGCCGCAATCTTATGCGGGATCGTGATGTTGCATCCACGCCAGTCGGTATCGGCGGCACGCTCGGCAAAATAACGCTCCAAACCTTGGGGTTGTACATCGGATGCGCGGTAATCGCCAACCATGCCCAATTGTGTAAGCCAGAATTTGTGTATCAATGGCGATTTTGAGTGCGCAATCGGGTGCCCGATCACTTCAGCATAATGTGTCATGTGGATAAAAGGCCCCTCAGTCGCAAATAATCAAGCACCGGAAGCAATGGCATCCCGATAATGGTGAACTGACTGCCGCTGACGCTTGCGAACAATTGCGCGCCTTCGGCTTCAATCCGGTAGCAGCCTACGCAATGGCGGATGTCTTCCCAATAGGTGTCGACATAGTTATCGATGAAAGTGGGGGTAAGGGGACGCATTGTCATTTGCGCAGTGTCAACCACCCGCCAGACAGGCGCGCCACCTTCACAGATCACCGCAACGCTAATCAACCGGTGTACGGATCCAGAAAGTCGCACAAGATGGGCTCGTGCGTCCTCGGGTGTTTTTGGCTTGTCGAAAACATGGCCATCGGCACCAACGCAAATCTGATCACAGCCCAGCACCAATGCGGAAGGCGCCTTGCGTGACACTTTGCGCGCCTTGGCCTCAGCCAAGGCGTCAGCGATATCGCGGGGTTTAGCACCAGCTTCGGCCAAGGATGTTTTGATACTATCTTCGTCAACCAAAGCAGGCACCGCTTCAACCGCGACCCCGGCCGCGTTCAACATCGCGATCCGCCCAGCACTTTGGGACGCCAAGATCAGCGTCATGTTTGAATTTCCGTTTCGCCTGCTTGCGTCACTTCACGCTCGTTAAACAAATTAATGATCGCGGCCGCACTTTCTTCAATTGAACGACGGGTCACGTCCAATACGGGCCAGCCATTATCGGCAAACATCCGCCGCGCATGCGCAACTTCGGCGCGGACTTTCTCTTCATCGACATAATCTGTGTCCGGCAATTGATTTAACGACAATAAGCGGTTGCGCCGCACTTGAATCAGCCGTTCGGCGCTGGTGACTAAGCCAATGACCATCGGATGCTTGAGCTGAAATAAATTCGGTGGTGGTGGCGATTCCGGCACGATTGGAATATTTGCAGTCTTATACCCACGATTGGCCAGATAAATACTGGTTGGCGTTTTCGACGTTCGGGATACGCCAGCAAGCACTATGTCGGCCTCCTCCCAATTTTGGGCGTTAATCCCGTCATCATGCGCAATGGTAAATTGAATCGCCGCAACCCGTGCAAAATAGGCTGCGTCCATGACATGTTGGCGACCAGGTCGGGCCTTTGCTTCTTGGCCAAACATATTGGACATCGCGTCACTGACCGCGTCGAGCGCTGCAATGGCAGGCAAGCCCAGCGCCCGGCACCGTGTCTCCAATTTGCGGCGTGTATCGCGATTGACTAATGTAAACAGCACAAGCCCGGGATTGGCGGCCACGTCCGTCAATATCCGGTCCAAATGGCTTTCAGAGCGCACCATTGGCCAGAAATGCTTGACCACATGCTCTGCGTCGTCAAACTGCGACAAAGCTGCCTTGGCGATACTCTCCAAAGTCTCGCCGGTAGAGTCCGACAACAAATGCAAATGAAAACGCTGGGTCATAACGGACAGTCTTGTTGGCAGGCTGGGGATAAATCAAGGGACAAGTTTTGCACGTCCGTTTCTCAAGCACTAACCCAATTTTGGGGCTCGATTCGAGCACAGCCTATCCACAGGGGTATTTTTGTATCCACAGGGTGTGGATAATGGGGATGAATATTGCGACTCCCTTTCGTTGTGTTCACGCCCATGCGTCAAGCTGTTGGCAATATCCGCAAAAGCTTTTAAGGCCCTATTTATCAACAGCACATCATCTTTCATCATCCTTTATATAAATATATATTTTGATTGGATCTCGCCGCTCTATGTCAGCGCAAAACCCGAAAAAACTGCTTAACGTCCTTCGGGGCAATGAAGAAGCTGTCCCCCCCATTTGGTTGATGCGCCAAGCAGGGCGTTATTTACCCGAATATCGCGCGCTCCGTGCCGAAAAAGGCGGATTTCTGGCGCTCGCTTATGACAGCGACGCAGCGTGTGAAATCACGTTGCAGCCAATCCGTCGCTTTGGCTTTGACGGCGCAATTTTGTTTTCAGATATCCTCGTAATCCCCCATGCCATGGGTCAGGATCTGTGGTTTGAAACAGGTGAAGGCCCGCGCCTTGCGCCACGTTTGGCGGAATCAAAACTTGAAGAATTTGTGCCTGCCCCACAACGGCTTGCACCGATTATAAACACTGTGCGTAAGGTATCGGCCGAGCTACCACCTGAAACTACCTTCCTGGGCTTCGCTGGAAGCCCGTGGACGGTCGCTACCTATATGGTGCATGGTCAAGGCAGCAAAGACCAAGCAGAGGCACGCAGAATGGCTTATATGGAGCCGGAGCGTTTTGCGGCATTGATCGAAGCTATCATTTCGGCAACGGTGAATTATCTGGGTGACCAGATTGATGCGGGTGTCGATGCCGTGCAGTTGTTTGACAGCTGGGCTGGGTCATTGTCACCGGCGCAATTTGAAAAATGGGTGATCGCGCCAAATGCGGAAATCGTGCGCCGGTTAAAGGCGCGTAATCCTAATGCGGTGATTATCGGTTTTCCGAAAGGCGCGGGCGGAAAGCTTGCCGCTTATGCAGAAGGGACAGGGGTTGATGCCTTGGGCCTTGATGAAACCGTTGATCCACATTGGGCAAACCGACAATTGCCCAAAGGCCTACCGGTTCAAGGCAATCTTGATCCACTTGCGCTGATTGCCGGCGGTGATGTATTGAAAGATTCCGTGCACAACATCCTGTCCGCGTTTGAAGATCGGCCGCATATCTTCAACCTTGGACATGGTATTCAGCCCGACACCCCAATCGAAAATGTTGAATTGCTTCTCAATCTGGTCCGTAAGGGTTAACCCATAAAGGCCGTTTTTATGACGGAAATTTTATCTGTGCTGTATATCTGGCTGAAATCTGCTCACGTTATTTTTGTCATTTTTTGGATGGCGGGGTTGTTCATGATTCCGCGCTTCTTCGTCTACCATCAGGAAAGTGCTGAAGGGTCTGAGGAAGCTGCCAAATGGGTAGACCGTGAATCCAAACTCATTAAAATCATCCTTAATCCATCCATCATTGTGGTTTGGGTTTTGGGATTATTGCTTGCGTATAATATCGGCGCGATGGCGCAAGGATGGTTTCACGCCAAATTATTGTTTGTTTTGGGACTGTCGGCTTATCATGGCTGGACTGTCAGCTATGCCAAGAAGTTGGCGCGCGGTGAACGGCGTTTAACCGGCAAGCAATTGCGTTTGCTTAATGAAGTTCCCGGCATTGCCTCTGCCATCATTGTCATATTGGTAATTGCCAAACCCTTTTAAGCGCCAGCCGATTAATGGACTGACTAAACTATTGTGATTTTAGAACAGTTGACGGCGTGGCCATCACGGGGTATTTACCAGTTCAAGCTCGTCCTGGGCATGAGGCGCTATCCACATAACAATTGCGCCACTGACTTTTCAAAATTCGACCGATTATCTTTTTCATATCGGCGACCAACCTGGGCACTGCGTCCATCCAACGGAATTTTCTATGCATTTGAAAGAGCTGAAAAGCAAAAATCCTGCTGACCTTGTATCGATGGCTGAAGAGCTGGGTGTCGAGGGCGCGTCTACTTTGCGCAAACAGGATCTTATGTTTGCAATCCTGAAAGAACTTGCCGAAGATGGCGAGCAGATCATGGGTTTGGGCACGATTGAGGTTTTGCCTGACAGCTTCGGCTTTTTGCGTTCGCCCGAGGCCAATTATCTGGCGGGTCCAGATGATATTTACGTGTCACCAAATATGGTCCGCCAGTTCGGTCTGCGCACCGGTGATACAGTAGAAGGCGAAATTCGCGCGCCAAGAGACGGCGAGCGTTATTTTGCTCTGACCAAGGTGATGAAGATCAATTTCGACGATCCCGATGCGGTGCGCCATCGCGTCAATTTCGATAACCTGACGCCGCTGTATCCAGATTCAAAGCTGATACTCGATTCACTTGACCCAACGGTTAAGGATAAGTCAGCCCGCGTCATCGACATTGTCAGCCCGCAGGGTAAGGGCCAACGTGCGTTGATTGTTGCGCCACCGCGGACAGGTAAAACCGTGTTGCTGCAAAATATTGCCCGCGCCATCACAGAAAACCATCCAGAGGTGTTCCTGATCGTTTTGTTGATCGACGAACGGCCCGAGGAAGTTACAGATATGCAGCGTTCGGTGAAGGGTGAGGTTGTCTCCTCCACCTTTGATGAACCTGCAACGCGTCACGTACAAGTTGCTGAAATGGTTATAGAAAAAGCAAAACGTCTGGTTGAGCACAAGCATGACGTGGTCATCTTGCTCGATTCCATCACGCGTCTTGGCCGTGCCTATAACACCGTTGTCCCATCATCTGGAAAAGTGCTGACCGGCGGTGTGGATGCCAACGCATTGCAACGGCCAAAGCGTTTCTTTGGCGCAGCCCGCAACATCGAAGAAGGTGGGTCACTGTCCATCATCGCGACAGCCTTGATTGATACAGGCAGCCGCATGGATGAAGTTATCTTCGAAGAGTTCAAGGGTACAGGCAACTCCGAAATCGTTCTGGATCGCAAGGTCGCGGACAAGCGTATCTTCCCAGCGCTGGATGTCGGCAAGTCCGGTACGCGTAAGGAAGAATTGTTGGTTGAGGAAAACAAGCTCAAGAAAATGTGGGTCCTGCGCCGTATCCTCATGCAAATGGGGACTATTGACGCCATGGAGTTCTTGCTCGACAAGATGAAGGACTCGAAGACCAACGAAGACTTTTTTGACTCGATGAACCAGTAAGCAATAGGCGGAGTGATGATGCTTGAATTTTTGATCGCAACCGCGTCAGCGGCGCCGTCCTTGGGTGGGCCTGCCGAAATTTGGGGACATATCGTCAATGATTTCTCCAACTTAAATAGCAGTAGCGCCTGGACGGCTTTGGCTTCTGTCATTCTGCTCGATCTGGTGCTGGCGGGTGATAATGCCATTGTCGTTGGCGCGTTGGCGGCTGGGTTGCCTCCGGAACAACGTAAAAAAGTTATCTTCATCGGCGTTATTGCCGCGCTCGTTTTGCGTGTCGTATTTGCGTTGATGGTTAACATATTGATGGGCGTCATCGGTCTGATATTTGTTGGCGGACTGCTTTTGATTTGGGTGGCGTGGAAGATGTACCGCGACTTGAAACGCAGCGAAGCAACAGAATCCCCGGGCTCACCTGAAATATTGGGTGACGAAAATAGCGGTATTCCAGCGGCCAAAAGCTTCGCCGCTGCTGCATGGGCTGTGGCAGTTGCCGATGTGTCGATGAGCCTCGATAATGTTCTTGCGGTGGCAGGTGCAGCCAAGGACCATCCCGGCATTATGATTGTTGGTCTGATCTTTGCTGTTGCCCTTATGGGCATCGCCGCGAATGTTATCGCGCAATATATTGAACGCTATAAATGGATCGCATGGTTCGGCATGGCGGTTATCGTATATGTCGCCGGCAAGATGATCTATGAAGGTTGGACTGACCCCGACTTGGGGGTTGGCCGTTATGTGATTGCGATGATAGGCGGCTAAATTGGCTTCCCCATAAACAGGGGAAGCCCAAAAGTCTATCCCAGATGCTCTGCGAAAAACGCGGCGGTGCGGCTATCTGCAAGTGCAGCACCGACCGCATCGCGCCGTGCACCCATCTCGGCAGCAAAGCCATGGTCAAGGCCAATATAGTCATGCAGCGTCACCTTGGCATTATGGCCAAGGCCAGAATGTATTGCGGCCTGCGCTTCTGGACCAACAAAATGGTCCGCGGTCGGAATATGCAGCATCAACGGGTTAGCAATGGCGTGGCTTTCATGCAGCATCTGGTCAATCATGACGCCATAATAGCCAACTGACGCACTGATATCCGTCCGCGCTGCCGCCATATAGGCCAGACGTCCACCCAGACAGTACCCAACACAACCCACCTTTTCGACAGGCGCTTGTTTTCCAAGCCCCGTGCGGATGGCATGGATTATCGCCTCAATATCGCGAACGCCATCATCAGCATCATATTGGCCAAAATAACCAAACGCCTCTTGAAGTTCCGCTTCAACATCGGGGTTCAGCTCAACGCCCGGCGCAAAACGCCAGAAGATATCAGGCGCAACCGCAAGATATCCTGAGGCTGCCAAATGATCGACCTTTTGCCGAATACCGGCATTTACCCCGAAGATCTCCGGTATCACGATGATTGCAGCCCGGGCGGTTCCAGCTGGCGCCGCCAAATAGGCCGGAAAAAGGGCATCCTCAACCAGCGCATCCACATTCACCATTTCACCCATATTCAGCTCCTTGGCGGACATTCTCCGCAATTGCGTGATTCGACTTAGCCTTTATAGTGCCTCCTATCAGCAAATAGGAGTGCGTGGCCCATGAAGATGCACATTGAAATCGATTGTTCGCCCGAAGAGGCGCGGGCGTTGCTCGGTCTGCCTGATGTTACGAAGGCCAATGAAGCCTACGTCGAGAAGGTTACCAACTTGATGAACGGCGCCGGCGGCATTGATCAATTGCAGGAACTCGGCAAACAAATCGCGCCCATGGGACAAATGGGGCTTCAATTGTTTCAGCAGTTGATCGAGACAGGCGCCAAGGCGGCGATGTCGGGCTTGAATAGCAAAGATAAAAAATAGCGATTTTTGATGCATTGCCCCGACACGATTTTTGCGCTGTCCAGCGGCGCCCCTCCCGCTGCGATTGGAATAATGCGGATCAGCGGGCCAGCGGCCTTTGACGTGGTGCGCGGACTTGTATGGCGACTGCCAGCACCGCGCAGGGCTTCTTTGTGCGTACTGCGTTCGCCTGAAACCAAGGAGCATCTGGATCAAGCGCTGATATTAATCTTCCCAGGGCCCAAAAGCGCAACGGGTGAGGATCTGGCTGAGCTGCACCTGCACGGTGGTCGCGCCGTTATCCGTGCGGTCGAGGAAGCCATTCAGGCCTTTCAGGGAGTGAGGCGCGCAGAGGCGGGGGAATTCACGCGGCGATCCTTCGCCAATGGCAGAATGGACCTCAATGAAGCTGAGGGACTAGCTGATCTCTTGTCTGCAGAGACCGAATGGCAACGCCGCGCCGCCAACCTTATGTTTGGCGGCGCGTTTAGTGCCGCAATCGAGCAATGGCGTCAGGAAGTATTGCGCCTTTCTGCACTTACCGAAGCTGAGCTGGATTTCTCAGATGAAGACGATGTCGATTCTCAAAATAACCAAATAATTACAGATAGTTGTAGTAATTTAGAGACCGAAATTAAGCAATTATTGGCCGCGCCGGCTGCGGAAAAGTTGAAGGATGGATTGCGGGTTGTTCTGGCGGGGCCACCTAATAGCGGCAAGTCCACATTGTTAAACGCGCTTGTCGGGCGGGATGCCGCTATTGTATCCGATATAGCGGGCACCACGCGGGACATGATTGAGGTGCCGGTCAGTGTGCAGGGTGTCGCACTGATATTCACCGACACAGCGGGATTGCGAGATGACAGCGAAGACGTGATTGAGAAAATCGGCATCGACCGCAGCCACGCAGCCATGCAACAAGCGGATATAATATTGTGGCTTGGAACGCAGGGCTCTGGCCCAATCC
>Ga0209443_1000272_pt1 | contig 34643 bp, 38 predicted proteins | sample LauGreBMM110DCMD_2_FD_187571 | JGI IMG/M metagenome (GOLD analysis project Ga0209443, IMG submission 187571) | Freshwater lake microbial communities from Lake Michigan, USA - Su13.BD.MM110.DCMD (SPAdes) (version 2) | ecosystem: Environmental > Aquatic > Freshwater > Lake | place: Lake Michigan... | reverse complement strand
GGATTGAGGGGTATAGGATCGTCATCTGAATTTAAAGCTGATAACTCAATCATAGGTATGGTAAAAAAAGTTTATCACGTTATTAAAATTTCATAATTCATTCAATATGTCATTATCATTACAAAGTCTTCCAAAAATTAAAAGAAATTCCAAAATCAGAGTCGGAAGAGGTATTGGATCTAGCAAAGGAAAAACATCTGGAAGAGGTGTAAAAGGTCAAAAAGCTAGAACGGGACACCATTCTGTAAAAGGTTTTGAAGGTGGTCAAACGCCTGTTCACATGCGTTTACCAAAAAGAGGATTTGTAAATACTCTTAGAAAAGAAATTGAAACTGTTAATATCAGAGATTTAGTTAACCTAATTGAAAATAAAAAAATAAAATCTGATTCTGAAATAAATAAAGAGCAGTTAGAAAATTTAGGACTTATTAGAAATAAAAAATCAATAGTTAAATTGATAATGGGTAAGTCTAAAGTAGATTTAAACTTCAAAGTTTTGGTTGATAAATATTCCAAAAACGCACAAAAGTTTTCATAAAAAATGAAACAAGAATCAAACTTAACAGATTTAAAGAAGAGAATTTTATTTACGATTTTTATATTACTCGTATATAGGTTTGGCACTTTTGTTCCAATTCCTGGAATCGATACAAAAGTCTTAGAAAAAATCTTTTCTGGATCTGCTTCGAATATATTTGGCATGATAAATCTTTTTTCAGGTGGTGCACTTGAGAGAATGAGTATATTTGCTCTAAATATTATGCCATACATCACTGCATCAATAATAATGCAACTACTTACGTCGATGCATTCTGGATTGGAAGCGTTAAAAAAAGAGGGTGAATATGGTAGAAGTAAAATTAATCAATATACTCGTTATTTAACAATAACTCTAGCTTTTTTTCAGTCTTTTGGGGTCTATTACGCTTTATCAAATTCTGAAAATAATGCATTTATTTCCGATTCTAATATTTTTCTCTGGACAACTGTAGTAAGTCTTGTTGGCGGGACTGTTATGTTGATGTGGTTTGGTGAAAAAATTTCTTCATCAGGAATTGGAAATGGAATATCTCTAATAATTTTTGTTGGAATAGTATCTTCTCTTCCATCCTCAGTAGTTTCGATGTTTGATTTATTAAAAACTGGAGTTTACAGTTTTTTTGTAATATTGGCATTCTTTGTATTATTTACAATGGCTGTAATTTTGGTATGCTTCATAGAAAAAACTAACAGAAAAATAAAAATACAATATCCAAATGCTTCAATGATGAAAAGCGCTGGAATGTCAGACTCATCATTCTTGCCATTAAAAATTAATCTTTCTGGTGTTATTCCGCCAATTTTTGCCAGTTCGGTTCTGATGTTTCCTGTTGCAATAGTTCAAATCACTGGCGTTGATGGAAACTCCTTTTTATCAATGTTACAAAGAGGGGGAATGCTATATGTAGTTCTTTTTTCTTCCTTAATTTTATTTTTTTCATATTTCTATTCATCAATAATTTTTAATACTCAAGATGTTGCTAATAATTTAAAGAAGAGCAATTGTTTTATTCTCGGGATTCGCCCAGGAGTTGCAACATCGGAGCATCTAGATAAAATAATTTCTAGACTTACATTAATAGGCGCTATTTATTTAATAGTTATATGTGCAATTCCTGAAACTTTAATTGCAAGGACATCAATTCCACTCCACATAGGTGGAACGGGAATACTGATTATGGTAAACGTTGTTATGGATTTAATAAATCAAATACAATCTCATATGTTTGCTGGAAAATACGGATCTGGAATTAACAAGAAAAAAAGGGTTAAAGTAAGAGGATGAATATTATTTTTTTGGGAGCTCCTGGATCTGGAAAAGGAACGCAGGCTTCTTTACTATCAAAAAATCTTGATATAGAGTCAATTGCAACCGGTGATTTGTTAAGAAAAGAAGTTGAAAAAAATAGTAGAATAGGAAATATTGCCAAAGAACAAATGGAATCTGGCGCTTTGGTTTCCGATGAAGTTGTTATTGATATAATTAAAGAAAAAATAATAACAAAAAATTGTGAAAAAGGATTTATATTAGACGGATTTCCGAGAAATATTAATCAGGCATTAAAGCTTGAGGAAATGCTTCATAATTGTGATAAAAAAATAAATAAAGTCTTTAACTTTGAAGTTGAAGAAGATGTTTTAGTAAAAAGAATAGCTGGTCGCTACATTTGTAAAAAATGTGGTGCGGTTTATAATCGTTACTTTAAACCAACCAATAAGGATGGTAAATGTGACAATTGTGATTCAAATGAGTTTGAAACTAGATCTGATGATAATGAACTGACGGTTAAAAATCGTCTTAAAGTTTACAAAGAATCTAGTTTTCCACTTATTGAGTATTACAAAAAAAAACACTTGCTTGTTTCGATAGATGCTTTAAAAATATCTACCTTGGTTTTTGAAGACCTAAAGTCGAACATTAATAATTAACTTAAATTTGAGGACATAACATTGGCTAGAATCGCTGGTATAAATATTCCTAAGGAAAAGCGTTTTGTAATTGCTTTAACCTATATATACGGAATAGGCACAACATCTGCAGAAAAAATTTGCAATAAATTAAAGATAAATTTGAATCTTAGAACTAATCAAGTAAGCGAAGAAAAGCTTGCGCAGGTAAGATCTCTTATGGAAAAAGAATTTACAGTTTTAGAGGGCGATCTTAGAAGAAAGATTTCTTCCGATATCAAAAGGCTAATAGATATTGGCTGTTATCGCGGTATAAGGCATGTTAAAAAATTACCAGTTAGGGGTCAAAGGACCCATACTAACGCCAAAACTCGTAAGGGTCGTGGAGTTGCTATTGCTAACAAAAAGAAAGCAGTAAAATAATCTGAATCAATAAATTTTAGTATGACTGAAACCAAAAGCGATATCGCGTCAAAAGAGAAAAAATCTAAAGGCGCATCAAAAAAAAGAAAAAATATTTTAAACGGTGTTATTCATGTTTACGCAAGCTTTAATAACACAATAATTTCTATTTCTGAAACTAACGGAAATATTATATGTTGGTCTTCTGCGGGTAAGCATGGTTTTAAAGGGTCTAGAAAAGCCACTCCATATGCTGCTCAAGTTGCAACTCAACATGCTGTTAATATTGCCAAAGAATGTGGTTTACAAAATGCGGTTGTTGAAATTAGAGGTCCAGGAGTTGGTCGCGAAGCTTCTTTGAGAGCTATTCAAGTTTCTGGAATAATAGTTTCTTCGATAAAAGATATAACATACCTTCCTCACAATGGCTGTCGTCCAGCAAAAAGAAGAAGAGTTTAGTTAATTATTAAAAAAGTAATTATAATCAATTTATAAAAATATGGCAATTTTAAAAGAAAACTGGAGTACCCTCACCAAACCAACTTCAATTGTACTAAAAGAAGGTTATAATGATCTAACAAAATCTGTTATTATTATGGAGCCTTTTGCAAGAGGATATGGCAATACTTTGGGAAACTCATTAAGAAGAGTTTTGCTTTCATCGATAAACGGATTTGCCGTTACATCGGTTAAAATTGAAGGTGTCATGCATGAATATGCTGTTATTGATGGTATTAAAGAAGATGTACTTGATATAATAATGAATTTAAAAGGTTTGGCTATTACAAAAAATGATCCATCTCCATCAATATTGAAGCTTTCAGTCAATAAGCCAGGTCAAGTTTACGCAGGATCTATCGATTTGCCAGCTGGAGTTGATATCATAAATAAAGATCATTTAATCTGCACTTTAAGCAAAGGTGCCAAAATTGATATGACTATTGTTGTTGAATATGGTAGAGGATATTGTTCAATTGATTCTGATAGAAAAATTGACAATTCAATTGGTTCTATAAAAGTTGATTCAGTATTTGGTCCCGTTAAAAAAGTTGCATACAAAGTTGAAAATGCTCGTGTTGGACAAATTACCGATTATGATAAACTTATTCTCGAAATTGATACCAATGGAACGCTTACCCCACAAGATTCTTTAGCGATCGCAGCAAAAATTTTACAAGATCAATTGCAAAATTTTATTAATTTTGATGTATCTAAAATTGATGCGCCAGTTGAAAAAGAAATTGTAATTGAGCCAGAATTTAATAAAAATTTGTTAAAAACAATTGAAGAGCTTGAGCTTTCGGTTAGATCTTATAATTGTCTTAAGAATGAAAATATAATTTACGTCGGAGATTTGGTTGTTAAAACTGAAATTGAGATGTTAAAAACTGCAAACTTTGGAAGAAAGTCTTTAAACGAATTAAAAGACAACCTCAAATCTATGAGCTTGTCTTTTGGTATGAAGCTTACAAATTGGCCTCCAAAAAACATCGAAGAATTATTAAAAATAAAGAATAAAGAATTTTAATTTTATCATTATATGAAGCACAGAATAAAAGGTAGAAAACTTAATAGAAATAGCTCTCACAGAAAAGCTCTATTCAGAAATTTATCGATTGCATTGATTACAAATGAAGGCATCAGAACAACTCTTCCTAAGGCAAAAGAATTAAGACCTTTTATTGAAAAAATAATGACTATTTCAAAAAAAGATAGTCTTGCTAACAGAAGATTAGCGCTATCAATTTTAGGAAATGAAGGAGCTGTAATTAAGCTTTTCAAAGAAATTGGCCCAAGAATCGTATCTAGAAATGGTGGCTACACTAGAATCTTAAAACATGGTTTTAGAGTTGGTGACAAAGCTCCAATGGCTTATATGGAATTGGTAGATCGCGTTGAAATCGAAGAAAAAGTTGAAAAAATTGCAAAATCATAAATTATAAACATAATATGAAAAATATCATTTTAGAATTCAATAAATCACAAGTAGAAAAAATTAAAGAAGCTTCGGGATTTAAAGTTCCAAAATTCAAAGTAGGCGACACTTTAAGTGTTAAATACAAAATTACAGAAGGGGAAAATACAAGAATTCAAGCCTTTAACGGAATTGTTATTGCTAGAACCAAAAGTAACGAAAATTATAACGCTACTTTTACTGTTAGAAAAATTAGCTCTGGAATCGGAGTTGAAAGAAAATTCAATCTTTATTCTCCATTATTGGCAGGAATTGAAGTTTTAAAGCAGGGTGATGTTAGAAGAGCAAAACTTTACTATCTAAGAAACTTGACTGGAAAGGCCTCTAGAATCAAAGAAAAGCTTGATTATATTGATTCTACCAACAACAAAAATGAATCAGCTAATTAATCTAGTGACACTCAAGATAAACAATATTAAAAAAAACATCTTTATATTTTCTTTAATATTTTTATCTTCTTGTGTTAATGGTGACTATTTCAAATACGGCAAGGTATCATTCCACGCCACCACAGATAAAAACTTTTTTGTTTTTACCGTTGATGATAATTTTTACAAAAAATATAAAAATTCCCCAAACAATAAAGCTCATCCAAGATTGAGTGACGAAGAGTATAAAATGCTCAAAACACTTCTTAAAAACAAAAAATATTGCGTTGAAAATTCTATAAATCCACAATTTGAAATTATATCAAGGCAAGAAAAGGTATTTGATACAACATTTTCTAAACTTATTGCCGAAAATTACAACGCCAAGCCCTTAACCCCAGTTTCCTATTACGGTAAATGTATAATATCAAACTAAATTAAAATTTTTTTAAGAATTTATAAATTCAGCTTTATTTTATTATCTAAAAATATTTAAAGTATTTCTAAAGCTAGAAAAATAAGCATTTAACACAATCAATAGAGCAAGATTAAGCTGAGTTTTAGGCTCTTATCATTTAAAAGCCGTAAACTCAAGAAACATTCGTTTGTATAAAATAATTATAAATCTTCCATTTATTTTGGGCGATCAAAATTTACAAAATTAATTATAAAATAGATTTAAAATATTTGTTCTGGAGCGCCATCCGCTCAAGCGCTATAGTACTTAAAGTTATCGGCAAATTAAACCAAATTTAATTCAAATTATCCTTTACTAAGTTGATCAAAAATCGCATTTAAAATTTGTTTTGAATGTTTTTAATTTTATCAATCAAATTTAAAAGGAAATTTATGTTTCTAGAAGAATTTCAAGTCTTAATAAATTTTAAAAGATAGTAAATTATCAAGCCTTAACTGATAATGGTGAAAGAGAGATGGATCTTACTCGTGAATATAATTTTACCAAAAAAAAATCTATAATTTACCAAGAAACAAAACCACTAAACATCTCCAAATTTTTTGAGGCTAAATTTTCAGGAAGTTATATTTTTTAAATTTTTACATTCTTGACATTTAAAGCCAATCTCAAGGTTTAGATTCTTGATTTCAACCCCCTTTTTTTTGCCAATATTGGTCAAAACCTTGTTAAGATTTTTATTGTGGAATTCCTCAATTTCTTGGCACATCTCGCAGATTAAAAAGCAGGAAATTTCTTGTGATTCTTTGTCAAAGCAAGCGACGTAAGCATTGATGGTATTGATTTTATGAACAATTTTATTTTCAATTAAAAAATCCAAAGCTCGATAGATGGTTGGAGGTTTATCGGAGAATCCTGCATCTCTAAGCTTCGCCAATAAATCATAAGCTCGAGATGGTTTGTGATTTGACGAGATTATCTCCAAAACTTTTTTCCTAATTGGCGTAAAATTCAAAGAAAATTTTAAGCAAATTTCTTCGGCATTTTGTATAACTTTTTTACTGCATTCGAGGTGATCATGCTTTTTCTTCATGCTATTCCTTTAAAATTGTTTATAAAATTATTCGAGACTAATCAAAAAAATAACCAAAAATTTACGCAGGATTTTTCAATTTTACCACATAATTTTTTTTAAAGTTTTAATTTTAAAGGTGGCGCTTTTAAAAATAGTGTTATAACATAACATATATTTTTTAAATAAAAATTAAAACCAAACCCAAATATGCGACAAGAAAATACTTCTGCTTTGCCTAAATTAGTTGAGCCTAAACCTGCTGAACCCGAATCAACAAACTCAGCTCCAACACCCCGTCAAGTTGAAAATCAAATAACAGATGGGCTTTTTGAAATAGAGCTCGCTCCTCTGCAAAATAACCCATTAGTTACAATAATTGATTCTACCGCCCCAACTAAACTTCAAATTGAAAAAATAGAAGATAAAATATCAGAGATTCTTAAATCTCCAGAAATTATTTATGCGGTTGTTGCAACGATGTTGGAAAATGTCGCCCATAATGATCCAAATACATTTCAAAATAAACAAGCTCTTAAAATTCTTGAAGAGCTTACCAAGGAATCAGACAATCAAGATCTGTTTGAAAATATTCTAAAACTTTCAGAATTTGCAAAAGATAGCAAAAAACTTGACAGAAATTATAGCCTTGTTGCGGATTCCATTCGTCTTATAGCTGGAGCGATTGCTTTAAGTTCTTCAATCTATGAATCAAGTAAAAAAGTTGATGATAGCGAAATGGGAAGATTAAATTCTGCAACTGAAATTTCTCTAATTATCTCCGCGGGAACTCAAATTATTGCTTCGCCGATTACCGCTTATAATGGATATCAAGCCTCAATTGTTGGGCATTTTGTGGAAGAATTATCTGACGCTTTTGAAACAGTTGCAAACAAGTTGGCAAGCAAACTTGGAGAATCTAAACAAAACTGCTCAGATCCAAATCATAAACACGCTAAAACAGGCCAACAAGAAGGTCATTGTGATCACGAACATGTTTCTCATGCTGGTTCATCTGCAAGGCATTTGGGAACCGCATTAAATGTTGCTTCAATGGGAATATCAGCTTCATCAGCTTCGTATCGTTTTATAAATTTTATTAATAACAAAACAATTAATAACCTATATACATCAACTTCAGCACTAATTGCTCCACTTTTTTCCATCACTGGCAAGACCTCATCAGCAAAAGCTGCAGAAATCAGAAAAGATGAAATTGAAGAAAAAATATCGAGATCCAAAGAAGGTATAAACGATACTTGCGCTAAAATTCTTAACGGAACAGGTGGTATTATTATTTCCGAAGAAGCAATAAAATCAGCGCTAGTTGTAATTGGCAAAGAAGCGGAAGAGAAAACCAAGGAAGAGCGAAGTAAGTCGGGGATTAAAATGCGTGCAAAAACATTATTAACCTACATGAAAGATAGCGTGTATGGAGCTCCTTATAATGCGGTGACATATTTTAGGCACACTGATGAGCAAACACAAAATTTTGAAACCCAACCAGATCCAGAACAGCAAAATAGAAAAGGCACTGGGTGGGATTTGGATTTATCTAATATAAAAGAAAAAATTGGAGCAGGTAGATTAGAAAATTGCAATGAAGAATTAACAACTTTTCTCTTTAACAAATATAAATCATCAAATCTCACTTCATCAAAAAATAAAGATGGGGGATTTAGATCAAAAAGAGCAAAAGAACCGGAACAAGAATCTTCCGGATTTTCTTCCTTATTGTCTAGCGATCCGTTTTTAGATCCGTCTCCAAATCCTTTTTCAGTAATAACTACCAAGGATATAGAATGCACTTTAGTCCTAGGAGATACAAAACAAGTGGGGCGATTATAGATTATTCTGCCAAAGAAAATAATTGGTTGGAATTTTTATGCCTACAAAGACTGGTTTTGAAAACTAGATTATATCATTTTAATTTTTCTGATAAAAATTTATTTGGTAAAAGTTTTTAAACTTTCAACATTTCTTTAGCATTAATCAAATTAAATTTTTTATCATTTTCACGACAAAAAAAATCAATTTTTTTTATAATTTGACCTACGGAAAAGTAGTTCGGGGAAATGTTAGTAAAAATAAAATTTATAATTTGATTTGATAAATCAATTTGTTTGCGCGATAAAATATTAATAAAAATTTGCTTTAACGATTCGAGCGATGCTTGATTTATATGGCAGGAAGGAATATTTTTTATTCGTGATTGCAAATCTTTTAATTCAAATATTTTATTTTCATTACAAGATAAAATCAAAAAGGCCTTACTCTCCATTGCACAATTTAAATATTGTAAAAGCTTTTCTTCATCTTCAATTTGATAAAAATTGTCAATTATATAAAATTCATTTTCACAAAAAATTCTTAAAGGATTTTCGGATTTAATTTGCTCTTCAGATATAAAATTTGCTTGATATTTTTGAGCATAAATATTAAGTAAATGCGTTTTTCCACAACCGCTTTCACCCTTTAGAATCAGTGATTTAAGAAGGTTATTTTGAAAATTATTTTGTTGAAAAAAATTATCTAAAAAATTATAAGCGTCGATATTTTCAGGAAGTTTTAAGAAATCAGCGCTTTTAAAATTATCGATATTTTTAGAATCGTAAAAATCAAAAAATAATTGGCTCACAATTTTATTTATTCAATAACTTTAGGAACGGCAAAATAGCCGTAAATTTGTTTTGGCGCATTTTTTAGAACATCATCCGCAATATTGCCAACATTGACTTCGTCGGCATTTAAATGCAAAGGCTCATTGTGGACATTAATCATTGGCTCGACATTGTCGGTATTAACTTCATTGAGTTTTTCAATCCAGTTGATAACATTTTCAATTTGAGTTGCTAAAATTTCTTTTTCATCTTTAATTTCAATTTGAGCGAGGCGAGAAATTTTTTCAATATCCTTTTGTGTAATTTTTGCCATATTTTATTTTATGATTTTTAGAGAAATAAGTGATTATAAAAAAATTTTACCAACAAAAGGGCGAATCTTGGCTCTTGATGTTGGCACTAAAAAAATTGGAGTTGCGATTTGCGATGATACGCAAACAATTGCAACGCCGAAGCTTATTATAAAGCGTCAAAGTAATTTAAAAGATTTTGCAACACTTTTATCAATAATTCAAGAAAATCCTGTAATAGCGATAATTTTTGGCTTTCCCATTAAGATGGATGGTTCAGAAAATTTAATGTCTGATTTTGTAATGAATTTTGTCAAAAATTTTGAAAAATTTTTACAAGAATTGTCGATAAAAAATGTGACATTAATTGTTTTTGATGAAAGATTATCAAGTTTTAAAGCGCGTGATTTTTTTAATAAAAGTTTTAAAAAATCAGCTCAAAAAGATTACGACGATATTTCCGCGAGCCTTATTTTAGAGCACTTCCTTAATGATCTTCGTCAAAGCTAAAATTAAATCATCAATCATTTTTTGATTATGTAAAGCGCCCGGGGTAATCCGTAATCTTTCATCACCTTTGGCAACCGTTGGATAATTAATGTGTTGAACATAAATATCGAAATCTTCTAAAAGTTTTTGTGAAATAATTTTAGCTTTTATGGCATCGCCAATGCGCACGGAAACTATATGTGAATCGTTTTCAAAAATATTAATTTTATTTTCCAAAAGCCTTTTTTTAACTTGCGCAACATTTGCAAAAAGCTTTTCGCGTTCGATTGTATTTTTAGTTAAATAATCAATATTTATTTTTGAGGCGACGGCAATGCTTGGCGGGATTGAAGTGCTAAAAATAAAAGGCGAAGCATAAGAACGAATTGCGTCAATAATTATTTTCGAAGAAGTTATGTATCCACCTACAGTACCAAAGCCTTTGGCGAAAGTGCCTTGAATAATATCGATTTGATCTTGAGTCGCAAATTCTTCGGTTAAACCCGCCCCACGATCGCCATAAAGTCCAACAGCGTGGACTTCGTCGATGTAAGTTAAGGCTTGATATTTTTTGGCAATCTCGGCAATTTCAACAATCTTTCCAAAGTCGCCATCCATTGAATAAACCGACTCAAAAATAATTAATTTTGGTTGAGATAAGCTATAATTTTTAAGTAATTCTTCTAAGTGATTTAAATCATTGTGGCGAAAAACATGTTTTTTTGCTCCGCTATTTCTAACTCCCGCAATTATTGAGGCATGATTATTGGCATCAGAAAATAATATTAAATCGGGAATAATTTTTACCAAAGCTTGAATCGCGCCGTCATTGGCGGTATAGCCTGAAGAAAAAACCAAACCACTTTGTTTTTTATGTAAATCGGCGACAGTTTTTTCTAAATCAATGATAGGGGAGTTATTTCCAGAAATATTGCGCGTTCCGCCCGAGCCAACTCCGTAGTCTTCAAGTGCTTTTTTGGCTTGTAAAATTGCTTGTGGATTTTGACCCATACCCAAATAATCATTCGAGCACCACACGACTATTTTTTTACCATTTTTATTGTTAACGGCAAAAGGAAATTCTCCGCAAATTCTAGCAATATCAACAAACTCACGGTAGCGATTTTCGCTTTTTAAATCTTCAATTGCTTTGATAAAATATTTTTCAAAATTTTGAGACATATTTTTTAAATTTTGAGGAATTCTACAATTCAGAAGTCTTTTCCACAAGTATTTTTTTTTGTGACTTTAATGACTTTTTTTTAACGATTAAAACTAATCCAAATAAAATTATTAATGATCCAACAAAAACCCAAATATCAAGCTTCTCATCAAATACAAAAAAAGCGACAAGACTTGTAAATATTAATCTTGAAAAATCAAATGGCTGTAGGATTGATAAATCATTTTTACTATAGGCTGTAGCGACAAGTTTATAAGAAATATTGGAAATTATTCCCAAAATCAAAAATTCAATAAATGAAGTAAAATCAAGGGGCGCAAGATAGGGAATGGCAAAGGGCAACGAAAAAATAAACATAAAAAAGGTCATGTGAGCGACAATGGTTTCTGGTTTGTCGTTTTTGGTCATGGTTTTTACGATTAAATTCGAAATCGTCCAAAAAATAATTGAAAAAAATGAAAAAATATAACCTTCGTCGAATTTATTAAATCCGGGGCGCAGAATAATTATAACGCCGACGAAACTTATAAGACTTGCCATAAAAATATTTTTTGAAACTTTTTCTTTCAAAAAAATCATCGAGGCAATTGTTGTTACAATTGGCGTTAGAAAACTCAGAGAAACAGCTTCTGACAAAGGAAGGGCGTTTATCGCATAAAACCAAAAAAACATTGAAATCGTGCCATTTCCGCCACGAAAAACATGTAAATAAATATTTTTAGTTTGGAAAATGGCGCCTCGATTTTTTATAAATTGAGGCAAGAGAATAATTAATCCAAAAAAATTTCTCATCATCACGATGAAAAAAATATGAAATTCTTGATTAAGGTGTCGAACAAGAGCTACAACAATTGAAAGCAGAAAGCATGCAAGAGTTATTTCAAAAATTCCTTGATAATTTTGTTCGGGATTTATTTTTGAAGAAATAAAATTTTTAAATTTTTTATGCATATTCTTTGTTAATTTATTATTTTTTTGCATAAAAAACAATCAAGAAATAAGGCTTGGAACTATGCATAATTTTTTATTTTTTTATAAAAATTTACGGCGTTAGCATCGGCATTTATTTTTGAAAAATTTAAAGATTCTATGAAAACTCCTTCTAAATTTCGGGCTCGTGAAAGCGCTACATAGCTTTGTCCAGGGCTAAAACTATCCGATAAATCGCATGAAATTTTATCAAGAGTTAAGCCTTGTGATTTATGAATCGTGATCGCCCAAGCTAAAATCAATGGAATTTGAGTAAGAGAAGCCTCAACTTTATTGACACGAGTCTCGGCATCAAACTTTTCTAGAAGCCACTCTTCGGGAGCAATTGTGAATGTTTTTGAGTTTGCAAATTCAACGATTGGATATAATTTTTTTGAAGAAAAATCTTTAACAATTCCCAAAGAGCCGTTAATTATTCCTTCTTTTTGTAGAGTATTTTTTATCATCATCACCTGCGCTCCAACCTTCAATTTCAAGGATTGATAAGCTATACAATTTTTCTTTAAAAATTCAATTTTATAAGAATCGCCTTTGTAATCAGCTTGAAAAACTTGTTCAGGATTTGGAATATCTTTTAAATATTTGTTATTTACAAATTCGACTTTGGCGTTGTGAGTTGTTAGAATAGTTGGTTGAATCGCAGAATTATTATCCCTCACATTAATGCGCGATTCAAGAATTTCTTTATCTTCAGAATCAACTATTCCGTAGCGCAAATTATTTAAAAGTTTAATAAATTTTTCATCGGATTGTCGAAAAATTTTATCTAAAATTATGTTATGAAAATTAAGATCTTCCCATGTTTTTGAATCAAAGCAAAAATTTGATGAGTTATTGTCGCGATTGATCGGAGGAAGTTGTAAAAAATCTCCAAAAAATAACATTTGAATTCCGCCCATGGGTTTTTCATTGCCCCTTATTGCGCGAAAAACATGATCTAAAATTTCTAAAACTTCGCGAGAAATCATTGATATTTCATCGATTGCTAGTGTTTTTGTTTTTATAATTTTGCGTCGAACTTTTGAAAATTTTGGTAAAAAAATATTCTCAATAATTTGTTCAATTGGCTGATTAGCTAAGCCTATGCCCGCCCAAGAATGAATCGTTGAGCCACCAATATTTACGGAAGCAATACCTGTGCTAGCGGTTATCTCGAGGCCATTATTAGCAAAATTTCTCTTTAAAAAATTGAGTAAATAAGATTTTCCACAACCTGCGCCACCGGAAATGAATAAGTTTTTTCCTTCAAGGAATAGCTCTATAACTTTTTGTTGTTTGTCCGATAAAGTGTTGATTTCCAATGTGCGAGAGAATATTTGTTATTAATAAAAAAACCCCAAGCCTTTTATTTAAAAAAGCTTGGGGTTTTAAAAAAGATTATTTGTATTAATTATTTGGCTCTTAGAGCGCTAATTTTTTCTTTGAAAGATGCGAGTTCCATGGCACCAGGGATTAACTCTTCTCCAATAACGAAGGCTGGAGTTCCATTGATTCCAATTGAGCTTCCAAGAGCAACATTATCTTGAAGGATTTTATCAATTTCGCTTTTCTTTGTTTTTAAAGTTTCTTCAAGTTTTTTTGAATCAACTCCGGCTGATTTTGCAGCTTTAACGGCAGCAGATTTGCCTCTTTCGTTAGTTTTCATTAAAGCATCATGAAATTTTCTAAAAGAGCTTGGAGCGATCATATTAACAGCGACAGAAACTCTTGACATTTCTTGTGAAGGTTCACCAAGAATTGGGAAGTCTTTATAGATAATGCGAACTTTACTGTCAGATTTTAAGAGTTCGTCAACTGTAGTTTGTGCTTTTTTGCAATAACCGCAGGCGTAATCATAAAACTCAACAACAGATACATCATATCCTTCTGGAGCGAATTGAGGAGAATTCGCATCGTTGAATAGTTCACTTGTTTTTTGACCAATATTTTTTTGAGCATTTTTAGTTTGCTCTTCCATCATTTTTTTCTGCATGTTTTGTACAGAATTTATGATAGCTTGAGGATTTGCCTCGATCCATTTAGCGACAACTTCTTCAACATCTTTAACATCAGAAACATCCTTATCTGGATCTAATCCAGTTGACTTAATTTCATTTGCGGTTTCTGTGGTGGCTTCTTTTTTTTCGCCATCATTTTGTTCATTTTTTTTGGTATAGCTAAAATAAGCAACGCCAGCTATTGAAGCTATGATAATAGAAGAAATAACTAGTTTTAAACTAGAAGGCTTCTGATTTTTTTTGGAAAAAGTCATGTTTTTTAAAATATTGAATGATTAATAAAATTATTTTTTTATGATTTCCATAATTCTAAGAAAAACTTTTATTCAATGCAACCATCTTTTTTAATAGAAAATAATTTTGACACAGCTTTAGTTTGCGGTATTGATGAAGCTGGTCGTGGACCTTTGGCTGGACCAGTTGTTGCATCTTGCGTAATGCTAGAAAAAAACAATTTCTTAGATTCGGTGAATGATTCAAAAAAACTTTCAAAAAATATCCGAAAAAAAATTTATAATGAATTAATAAAAAATTGTAAATTTGGAATTGGCGTTGTTGATGAAAAAATAATTGATGAAATAAATATCCTACAAGCAACTAAGCTGGCAATGCTTAGAGCCTATCAAGATTTTTGTAAAAAATATAATTTATTTTTGGAAATAATTTTAGTTGATGGCAATTTTAAGCCATTCGATTTGCAAGATAAAATATTGCAAATTCAACCAATTATTAAAGGTGATCAAATAAGCTATTCGATTGCTTCCGCGTCAATAATAGCAAAGGAATATCGTGATGAAATAATGTTAAGTTATCATCAAAAATTTCCAATTTATGGTTTTGATAAACATAATGGATATGGCACAAAAAATCACATAGAAAATATTAAAAAATATGGGATTTGTGAAATTCATAGAAAGACTTTTGAGCCAATAAAGACAATGCTTAATAATTAAATAATTTTTAAATTAAAAATGTTAGTAATTGATGAAAAAAAATCTAATGCTGTAGATGTGGCAATCGATTTTTTACAAAAAGGAAAAGTAATTTGTTTTGCCACGGATACAGTTTATGGAGTTGCTGTTGATGCAACAAACTCAAAGGCTGTAGATGGTTTATATAAATTAAAAAATCGTGAAAAAAACAAGCCAATTGCTATATTTTTAAAAAATTTAGAAAGTGCAAAAAAATTATTTATTTTTAATGATTTAGCGAGTGAAATTGTTGAAAAATATATGCCGGGAGATATTACGGTAATATTAAAAACAACAGATTTTGCAAAAAAATTTCTCGCTAAAAATTTAAATAACAATGATAATAATTTTATTGGCTTTAGAATTATTGATAGTTATTTTGTACAAAAATTATTTGAAAAATATAACGGAACTTTAGCGGTATCGAGTGCTAATGAGGCATCCCAGAATCCATGTATATCAGCAAGTCTGGTTAAAAAAAATTTAAAAAATCTTGATTTGTTAATTGTTGGAAAAAAAACTAGCAAAATATCATCAACCATTGTTAAAATTGTTGATAATGAATTAACTTTAATTCGCCAAGGAAAACTAATTTTAAAAGACTATGTCAATCAATAATTTCTTAAAATTGCCAATTGTTAAAATCATTGCGATGGCAGTCATGGTTTATTATATTTTCGATAAAACCAAAGAAGATCCGCAAGCAATTTCTTATCATCTTACAAAAGAAAATTTTGTTAAGTCGGTTGAAAATGTCAAAGATAGTGTTGAAAAAATATCCACTGTTACCGCGCAAATCAAAGAAGATCAAGGGTTTGTCGATGAAGCCTCTGAAGCTAAAAAGTTCAAGTTATTTTATAGAACTATTCGTGAAGGCGCTGGTGGTAATAAAGTTGTATGCGGTAGCGAAGTAAGTATCGAATATGATTTAATGAAAATAGAAAATGGCGAAGTAATCAACAAATCTAATATGAAATTTGATATCGGAACTAAATTTAATGAATTAATAGAAAGAGCATTGATGGGTATGACTGCGGGTGGCATAAGGGTCGTTGAAATTCCTACTGATTTTAAAACTGGAGATAATGTTTATGACGAGATGATCCAAAAATCAGGAATGGTTTATAGAATTTCATTGTTAAGCGTTAGCGATAATGCAAAAAATAATTTAACTTGCGATGAATAAAAATAAAAATGCGGAAGGTTTATCGAGATTTCTATATGATTATCTTCCAATAATAGTTTTTTTTGTTTGTTATAAGCTTTCTGTGGTTTATGATAAATTATTATTTGCTACGCTAGCAATGCTCTTCACCACATTTATTGCCATTCTAACAAGCTATATTTTAACTAGAAAAATTCCAAAAGTTGCAACATTTTCAGCGTGTATTCTGGGGTTCTTTTGTGGATTAACGATTTTTTTTGATGATGAATATTACATAAAAATTAAGCCAACAATTATAAATTTAATTTTTGCCGGAATATTATTTTACGGAAATTATATACAAAAACCAATGTTAAAATATTTACTTGGGGAGCAGATAAAAATGAACTTTAAAAATTGGCAAATTTTATCTTTTCGCTGGGCTTGCTTTTTTTGTTTTTTGGCAATTTTGAATGAAATTATTTGGAGAAATTTCGCCACAGATTTTTGGGTTCAATTTAAAGTTTTTGGCATGATGACAATTTCAATGATGTTTACTCTCTCCCAGGTTCCCTTCATTATTAAGGCGCAAAAAGTTTAATGGTCTAGGTGTTATTTTTACATTAAACAAAGCTATTAAATTCCAAAAACATAAACTTAGTCGCGAATCTATTTTTTAAAAATAAGAGGAAGCGTTTTACAAATAACAATTTGAAGCTTTAGAAAATTTAATTTGTGGATTTTCGGTGCTTGTATAATTAGATTTTTTATAAGAAAAAATATGGCGAAGATGAGTTTAATTGATTATTTTATGATGAATTAATAATCAATAATTGTAACAATATTGAGGCTGTTAATATCTTCAATTCCCGAAACATAAACAGAATTTTTATCGATCTTTCTAACGACGCCAATAAGTAATCCGGGTGGAACGGCGTCACCATCGCTTGAGGTAAATATTTTATCGCCAATGTTGATTTGATGGTTCTTAGGAAGGTATAAAATTTCCATTAAGCCACTGTTATTTCCAGCGAGAATACCCCTATTTCTCGCCCTAGAAGCTATTATTGGAATGCGAGAACTTGAATCGGTTAATAAAAGTATTCGTGATTTATCTTCGAAAACTTCGGAAACTCTGCCAATAACTCCACGATTGCCGGCAATAATCTGCCCTTCTTTAATATCGCGACTTTTCCCCGAGTCAATTAATAATTTTTGGTCAAAAGCTTGGTGTGACATTCCTATTACTCGAGCAATTTTGTAGTTTTCAGTTTTTGATTTTACGAAATTTAAAGCACTTCTTAATTCTTTGTTTTCTTGGTGAATGGCAAGCGAAGTTAGATAATAATTTTGTAGTTTAAATAGCTCTTCTCTCAATTGAGTATTTTCTTTTTTCGCCATTGCTAATTTATTAAAATTAACAATCAAATCAATCGAAGAGCTAATTGGAAGCGATATTATTTTAATAATCGGAGTTGATATTATTATGAAACCATTGCTAACTTTATTATTAAAATCACGATTGATTTTTGAAGCTATTAAGCAAATTATGCATAGAAAAATAAAAAAAATAGTTTCAATTTTGCGAAAAACTAAATTGAAACTATGTTGAATTATCAGGTTTGATCTTGGTGTATGGTTTAGATAACTGGTCATTGAAAATAAATTTAATGATTTTAGTCTTGTCTAAATAAAGTTGCTCTGAACATTTTGGTATTTTCTAGAACTTTACCACAACCATTTACTACGCAAAGCAAAGGATCTTCAGCAACAAATACTGGCAAGCCAGTTGCTTGTCTAATAACATGATCAAGATTTTTCAATAAAGCTCCGCCACCAGAAAGAACGATACCTCTTTCAACAATATCTGAAGAAAGTTCGGGAGGAGTGCATTCAAGTGCGACTTTAATAGCATCAACAATTTGCTCTACTGGTTCCATCAAGCTTTCGGCAATTTGGCGTTCAGTTAAAATCATTTCTTTAGGAATCCCGTTTGATAAATCGCGACCTTTAACTTCTACGACTAAGCCATCGCCTTGCTCAGGAGGGCATGCGGCGCCAATATTTTTCTTAATTCTTTCGGCAGTTGATTCGCCAATTAATAAATTTTGATAACGACGAATATAAGAAATAATAGCCTCGTCCATTTTATCGCCACCAACACGAACAGAACGAGAATAAACAATGCCACCAAGTGATAAAATTCCGACTTCGGTTGTTCCACCACCAATGTCAACAATCATTGAACCTGTTGGTTCAGTGACTGGAAGATTAGCGCCAATTGCAGCAGCCATTGGCTCTTCGATTAAGTAAACTTCGTTAGCACCAGCGCCTTCTGCGGCGTCTTGAATTGCTCTTCTTTCAACTGGAGTTGAGCCAGATGGAACGCAAATAATAATTTGTGGACCTAACCAACTCTTGGTTTGATTAACTTCACGAATAAAGTGTTTAATCATTTCGGCGGCAACTTTAAAGTCAGCGATAACGCCATCTTTCAAAGGACGAATAGCCTCAATTTTTGCAGGCGTACGACCAAGCATCATTTTTGCGGTGTTTCCAAAAGCACAAGTTACGGATTTTCCACCTTCGCTTAAAACTGCAACAACTGATGGTTCGTTAAGAACAACACCTTGACCTCGAACATAAACTAAAGTATTTGCGGTGCCAAGATCAATGGCAATATCTTTTGAAGTAAATGAAAATAATTTTGGGAACATAATTTCTCCTAATGGTTTTTTAATTTTTCTAAACAATTTATATAAGCGATTGCTGAAGCAACTAAAACGTTAGTGCTGGCACCGCTTGCAGAATAAATTCGATTATTTTTTTTAAGACGAACGAGGACATTAGCTTGCGCATCTGTTCCTTCGGTTACAGCTTCAACTTTATAGAGTTCAAGCTTTGCTCCATGAGTAATAATTTTATCAATTGCAGAAAAAATTGCGTCAACTGGGCCGTCTTTAGATACAAAAGTAGTTTGTTCAATATTGGAGTCAATTCTTATTTTAATAAAAATTTTAGAATCCTTGTTATTTCCGCAATCAACATCAAGTTCTGAAAGGTGATAATGTGCTTGATTTTCAATGATCGACCCATCAATTAAAGAAACTAAATCCTCGTTAGAAATTTCTTTTTTCTTGTCGGCTAAATCTTTAAATCTTAAAAAAGATTCATTCATAATTTCTTCGGATAAATCATAGCCTAATTCTTTTAATCGATCTTTGAAAGCTGAACGACCCGAAAGCTTTCCAAGTGTTAACGAAGTTTTTTCGATACCAACTGATTGCGGAGTTATTATTTCATAAGTTTCACGATGTTTTAACATGCCATCTTGATGAATACCGCTTTCGTGTGCAAAGGCGTTTGCGCCAACAATCGCTTTGTTCGGTTGAATTACGAATCCAGTAATATTTGAAACTAATTTTGAAATTCTTGAAATCATTGTTGTGTCAATGTTGGTTTCAAAATTATAAATATCAGAACGAGTTTTTATTGCCATTACAATTTCTTCAAGAGCCGCATTGCCCGCCCGCTCACCAATGCCGTTAATCGTGCATTCAATTTGCCTTGCGCCCGCGCGCATTGCGGATAAAGAGTTGGCAACCGCTAATCCAAGATCATCGTGGCAATGAGCAGAAATTATAGCTTTATCGATGTTTACAACATTATTTTTTATAGCAGTAATTAAGGCAAAATATTCTTCAGGAGTGGTATAGCCAACAGTATCGGGAATATTGATGGTTGTAGCTCCGGCACTGATCGCAGTTTCAATAGCTTTAAATAAAAAATCATGCTTTGAGCGAGTGGCATCTTCGGGCGACCAATCAACTTCATCGCATAAATTTCTAGCCAAACTAACGCTGTCTTTAATGGCTTCGAGAACTTGTTCTTGCGACATTTTAAGTTTGAATTCCATGTGGATTGGTGAGGTCGCAATGAAAGTATGAATCCGTGAACGCTGTGCTCCATTCAAGGCTTTAGCGGTGATTTCAATATCATTTTTTTTGGCACGAGCTAAGCCACAAATTGTCGCATTTTTTATAGTTTTAGCGATGCGATTCACTGCTGAAAAATCACCTTCTGATGCAGCTGGAAAGCCGGCTTCAATGACATCAACGCGCATTTTTTCAAGAGCTTTGGCAATTAATAATTTTTCTTCAATATTCATGGTTGCGCCGGGAGCTTGCTCGCCGTCACGAAGTGTGGTATCAAAAATAATTATTTTTTCTTTTGCCATTTGCATTTAAATTTGCTTTCTTGAAATAATTTTTTTATAGTTTTTTTCATCTATAATTATAAAACCTAAAAACACAAAATCAAATCAATTTTTGAAAAATGAATCAATACAAAAATATAATTGATATCGCTTCAATCGCAACTCCATGTACTTTTGAAGAAAATGATTTAATAAAAAAAATTCTTGTTAAAAATAATTTTGAAGTAAATTTTTTTAATGAAAATCAAGTTTCAATCAATGAACCGCAAAATAATCATTTTGCTAGCATTGACGCTCATCAAAGATTTTTAAATTTTCAACAAGCGAGCGAAAATATTAATTCAAAAATAATTTGGTGTAATCGCGGAGGTTACGGCAGTGCAGATATTTTGCCTTTTTTATACAAAATGCCTAAGCCTAAAAATAAAAAAATTTTAATCGGTTTTAGCGATATAGTTTCGATTGCCAGTTTTGTTCAACAAAATTGGGGCTGGACAGTTATTTGCGCGCCAATGTTGGCGCAGATTTTAAAAAATAAAGTTTCCGCTCAATCGCAACAAATAATTTTTGATTTAATTCATAAAAAAATTACCGAATTAAATTATGATTTAAAATTATTAAAAGGCGTTGCAAGTGAAGTGGAGGCTGAAATTGTCGGTGGTTGCGTAAGTGTTTTAGCGGGAAATTACGCCACTAAAAATCAAATAAATTGGCGCAATAAAATTTTATTTTTAGAAGATGAAGGTGAAGATGGCGAAAGACTTGATCGTTATTTTACGCAAATCGCTTTCATGATTAATGAAAAAAAATCTCAACCAAAAGCTATTTTATTAGGAAATTTTTTAGAAGGAAATGATTTTGGCAATCCTCAATCGCAAAAAATTAACATAGCAATTCAAAAATTTTGTGATAAAATAAATGATATTACAATTTGGCAAGAAACCAGCAATTCTCTAGGGCATTCCTTCAATCAGAAACCTTTAATTTTAGGAGTTAAAAGTAAAATTTTAACTCGAGGAAAAATTTTGCAAAAAATTAATTTGAGTTTTTTTTCTAAAAAGTTAAAAATAAAATAAGCGTTTTTTTAAAGAAAATAATTTTATTGATAAAGTGACTTCTGTAAATCAAAATAAAAACATGACCATTAATTTTGGTCCACAACATCCCGCGGCTCATGGAGTTTTGCGCTTGGTTCTTGAAATGGATGGCGAGGTCATAATTCGCGCCGATCCACATATTGGCTTGCTTCATCGTGGCACCGAAAAACTGATTGAATATAAAACTTATCTTCAGGCCGTTCCATATTTTGATCGCTTAGATTATGTATCGCCAATGTGCCAAGAGCACGCTTATGCTTTGGCTGTTGAGAAGTTGTTGGGTTGCAATATTCCGCGTCGAGCGCAATTTATTCGCGTGATGTTTTCTGAAATTACGCGCCTCTTAAATCACATTATGGCAATTACGACTCAAGCCCTTGATGTTGGTGCTATGACGCCACTTTTATGGATGTTTGAAGAGCGCGAAAAAATGATGGGTTTTTATGAAAAAGTTTCGGGCTCAAGAATGCACTCGGCTTATATTCGTCCCGGTGGCGTCCATCAAGATTTACCAGCTGGATTGCTTGAGGAAATCGCCGAATTTATTAAGCAACTTCCGAAAAAAATTAACGATATGGAAAATCTTTTAACTGAAAATCGTATTTTCAAGCAAAGATTGGTCGATATTGGCGTGGTTTCAAAGCAACAAGCTATTGATTGGGGCTTTTCCGGCCCTATGATTCGTGGCTCAGGAATTGCTTGGGATTTGCGCAAAAGCCAGCCTTATGAAATTTATGGCGAACTTGATTTCGATATTCCAATTGGCAAAAATGGCGATTCATACGATCGCTATTTAATTCGCGTTCAAGAAATGTTCGAATCGATTAAAATTATTGAACAATGCATTGCTAAAATTCCAAGTGGCGAAGTTATCACCGATGATAAAAGAGTGGCTCCACCTAAAAGAGCTGACATGAAAAATTCGATGGAAGGCTTGATAAATCACTTTAAACTTTATACCGAAGGTTATCATGTTCCTGCTGGCGAAGTTTATGGTTGCGTTGAGGCGCCGAAAGGTGAATTTGGAGTTTATATAATTTCCGATGGCTCAAATAAACCGCATCGTTGTCGTCTTCGCGCTCCTGGATTTGCTCATTTGCAAGGTTTAGAATTTATGGTAAAAGGCAATTTATTAGCCGATGTTGTTACGGTAATTTCAACGCAAGATATTGTATTTGGTGAAGTTGATAGATAAAATTTGACATTTGCATTTTTTAAAATATTATTTTCGCCCTAATTTTTTAGGTTTATTTAAATTTTATTATCCAGTAGCTAATTTTTAGTTAAAAATATTTTAATTTTAAAAAATCCAATTATATAAACTGTTATTTTTCTTTAAGATGAAAATTTATAATTCAATAAAATCGGCCAAAAAAAGAGACAAGAACTGCAAAGTAGTTCGTAGAAAAGGTCGTCTTTACATTATCAACAAAGTAAATCCTCGCTTCAAAGCTCGTCAGGGTTAATTTATTTATAATTTTAAGATGAATGATTTTACTAAAAAAATCAGACTTGGCACTAGAGCTAGTAATCTAGCTATCTCTCAGGTTGCAGAAGTTCATCTTTTAATCGCCAATTTCTTCCCAGAAGTTAAGATTGAAATTATTCCAATCACAACTTCGGGAGACAAAATTCAAGATAAAAATCTTGCCGAAATTGGAGGCAAGGGTTTATTTATCAAAGAGCTTGAAGAGGCTTTAATAAATAATAAAATTGATGTTGCGGTACATTCCTCAAAAGACATTCCACCAATAATTCACGAGGACACGGAAATTTGTGCATTTACCAAACTTCTAGATTCAAGAGATTGCTTCGTTTCAAAAAAATATTCCTCATTCAAAAAATTACCAAAAAATGCCGTAATTGGCACTTCTTCAACTAGGCGCAAAGCTTACATTCTCAAAGAGCGCCCTGATTTAAAAGTTGTAAATTTTCGTGGCAATATCGATACGCGTTTGAACAAAATTGAAAATGACGAAGTTGATGGTGCGATTTTGGCGGTTGCGGGCTTGATGCGCTTGGGTAAAGAAAATAAAATTACCGAAATTTTCAATATTGAAAAAATGTTGCCATCGGGCGGACAAGGTTCTTTAGCTCTTCAAATTCGTGAAAAAGACAAAAATTTGGCAAAAATTTTACAAAAAATTAATGATGAACCAACGCAAATTTGCGTTAAAAGTGAAAGAGCTTTTTTGCGCGAGCTGGGAGCTTCTTGTACTACGCCAGTAGGGGCTTATGCCTATATTGAAAATAAAAAATTAATTTTAAAAACATCAATTATTGATTATGATGGAAGTGAAATTTTTGAAACCACTTCTAAATGCGATATTTCTTTAGAAAAAGCGATCGAATTAGGTTTTAAAGCCGGCGAGCAAACCAAGAAAAAAGCACAAAAACTTCTTCAAAAAATTATTTAAATTTACAATTAATTAATTTTCATGAAAAAAATCAAAGACTTCTTAATAAAAAATAATTTTGACTATTTTTTATTGCCTAATTCCGACGAATTTTTTTCGGAATATCTTCCACAAAATCAAAAAAAAATTGAATTTAGTTGTGGTTTTACTGGCTCAAGCGCCACTATAATTTTTGGTCAGAAAAAAAATTATTTTTTTACCGATGGTCGTTATATTTTACAAGCTAGGCAACAACTTAATTTAAATGAATTTGAAATTATAAATATTGCCGATAAGTCTTTAATCTCTTGGCTTAAAGAATTTGTTGATGAAACACAAAATTTGGCTTTAGATCCCAAATTATTGAGTAAAAATTTTGTAGATGAATGTGAAGTTTTTTTATCAAAAATTACTTTTTTACAAAGAAATCCTATTGATGAAATTTGGGTTGATAAGCCTATTACAAAAGGTTCGCAAGTTTTTTCTTGTCCGCTAAATTTAGTTGGCGAAGATTTTGAGCAAAAAAAATCAAAACTATTGAGTAATTTTGTAAGTGATGGGATTTTTATTTCTAAGCCTGAAAACTTAAATTGGCTATTGAATATTAGAAGTGATGATATCGAATTTACCCCTTTGTTTCTAGCGCAGGCGCTACTTTTTAAAAATGGTAAATTAATTATTTTTGGCGAGCAAGAAAGGTTTGAAAATATTAATTTAGAAAACATTGAGATAGTTTCTAAACAAAAATTTGAAGAATATCTTAAGATTTTTTCTGCACAAAAAATTACAATTCAAATCGATAAAAGAACTACAAATTATTGGAGTTGTGAAGTTTTTGAAAAAAATAATATTAAATTTTTTCACAAAAATTGTCCAATTGAAATTTTAAAAGCCGTTAAAAATACTCAAGAAATAATCGGTGCAGAAAAGTCGCATTATCATGACGCTGTAGCTCTAGTTAGATTTCTTTTTTGGCTTTATGATTCTCAAAAAAAACATCAAATAATTTCGGAAATTTCGGCGCAAGAAAAATTGTTGGAGCTTCGTAAAAAATCCGATCATTTTCTTTATCCAAGTTTTGAAACTATTTCGGGATTTGAATCAAACGGCGCTATAATTCACTATCGTTCAACCGCGAAAACTAATAAAGAATTTTTGGGAAATTCTTTATATTTATTTGATTCAGGCGGACAATATTTTGGTGACGATTTTTGTGGAACGACGGATGTTACGCGCACCATTGCCATTGGCAATCCAAGTCTGGAAATGATTGAAGATTATACTCGAGTTTTGAAGGGTCATATTGCATTAGCAAGAATAAAATTTCCGCGCGGAACTTGTGGTGCGCAACTTGATATTCTTGCGCGCTCATATCTTTGGAATGTTGGAAAAAATTATGATCACGGCACAGGGCATGGAGTTGGAAGCTTCTTATCAGTGCATGAAGGGCCTTGTTCGATTAGTAAAAATTCGCATCAAGCTTTGCAAGTCGGCATGATTTTATCAAATGAGCCGGGATTTTATAAAGAAGGTGAATATGGAATTCGCTTAGAAAATCTGATGTTGGTTAAAGAATTTGATGAAAAATTTTTATGCTTTCAGACTTTAACCCTAGCTCCGTTCGATTTTAGTTTAATCAATGTTAAAATGCTCACTTACCCTGAAAAAAAATGGTTGGCGGAATATCATCAAAATATTTTATACACCATCGGTGAAGAGCTTAATTATCAAGAATTGTCGTGGTTTATTTCAAACTACGGAAATACCCATTACCTTTAAATTTATCTATTTTTTGGAAATGATATCAGCAAGATTTTGCGCCAATTGCGCCTTGGTGCCTTTGAATAAATCGCTATGATGATTTTTCTCAACAAAAAAAGCCGAAGTGAAATCGCTACCAAAAATTTTGCCATTTTCAATATCGTTTGCCACAATTAAATCACAATTTTTTTTGAGTAATTTTTCTTGAGCATTTTCAAGTAAATTTTCGCTTTCAGCGCAAAAGCCAATAACTAGAGCAGGGCGGTTTGCAGAGGTTCCAACAAATTCTAAAATATCAGGATTTTTTTCAAGCTCCAAAGTTAAATTTTGATTGTGAGATTTTTTAATTTTTTGTGCAGAATAATTTTTGACACGATAATCGGCAACCGCGGAACATCCAATAAAAATATCTATTGAATCTAATGAATTTTTAACTGCCTCAAACATTTCTTGTGCGGTATTGACAAAAATTATTGATTTTAGTGAAGGATTAATGTTTTGTGTTAAATTGCCGGCAATTATTTTAACATTCGCCCCCATTTCGTTTAAAACTTTGGCAATTGCCATAGCTTGTTTGCCCGAAGATTTATTACCAATGAAGCGCACGGGATCAATTGGTTCAATGGTCGATCCCGCAGTAATCAAAATATTTTTTCCAGCTAAAATATTTTGATTTTTAAAAAAATTTTCAATTTCTTCAACAATTTTTGAAGGCGATGCCATTTTCCCATAACCTTCTTCGCCACAAGCTAAGACATCTTTTTCTGGTTCGATCATTGCAAAATTACTTTGTAAAATTTTGGTAATATTTTTTTGCGTAATGTCATTGAGCCACATTTTTTCATTCATGGCGGGGGCGAAAATAATTTTTTTATCGCTCGCCAAAATTGTTGCGCTCGCTAAATCGTCGCCATAACCATTGGCGATTTTCGCAATGAAATCAGCGCTGGTAGGCGCTATAATAATTAAATCATGTTGTCGTGATAAATTAATGTGACCCATTTCAATTTCATCATCGACGGAAAATAATTGATCAAAAGTTTTAGTGCCAGAAATTGACGAAACTAAAAGTGGCGTAATAAATTCCTTGGCGCCGTTGGTCAAAATGCAATTTACTTCAAAAGATTTTTTTTTGAGTAAGCGAATTAATTCGATTGATTTGTAGCAAGCGATACTTCCGGTGATAATTAATAAAATTTTTTTTGAAGTCATAAATTTTTAAAAATATTCCAAGTTTTTTCAGTAATAACGCGACCGCGCGGAGTTTTTTCAATAAAGCCCTGTTGAATTAAATAAGGCTCGATGGAATCTTCGACGGTATCTCTTTCTTCGCTAATCGCCGATGAAATTGTTTCGACGCCAACTGGACCGCCACGATAATTTTCGGCAATAAAACGCAAATAACGATGATCGGAAGCGTCAAGTCCGTAGTTGTCGATTTCAAGTTGAGTAAGAGCGTAATCGGCAATTTTTTGAGTGATGATTTCTTGATTGGCATTGATGGCAAAATCACGCACTCTTTTTAAAAGACGAATGGCGATACGAGGCGTTCCGCGCGAGCGTTTGGCGATTTCTTTGCTGGCGAAATTTTCGATGCCGATATTTAAAATTTTGGCGTCTCTTTCGATGATTTGCTCAAGTTCTTTGACATTATAAAAATTAATGCGCAAAGGAATTCCGAAGCGGTCTTTTAGTGGATTGGCAATGGCTCCTAAGCGAGTTGTGGCGCCAACCAAAGTAAATTTTGGTAAATCGATTTTAATGGCGCGCGCCGACGGACCTTCGCCAATAATTATGTCGAGTTTGAAATCTTCCATCGCCGAATATAAAATTTCTTCAACATTTTTATTTAAACGATGAATTTCGTCGATGAATAAAACATCGCCCGCTTGTAAATTTGTTAAAATCGCCGCCAAGTCTCCCGACTTAGAAATTACTGGTCCAGAAGTGCTTTTGAAACCAACACCCATTTCATGAGCGATAATTTGCGCTAAAGTTGTTTTACCGAGTCCGGGTGGTCCATAAAATAAAGTGTGATCGAGGGAATCACCGCGACTTTTGGCGGAATTTAAAAAAATTTCTAGATTTTCTTTGAGTTTTTCTTGTCCGATAAAATCGCCAAGAAAGCTGGGGCGCAAAAAGTTATCGTGGCGCTCTTCTTCAATTTTGTGGGGGTTAAGATTTAAATTTTGTGTTGTCATTTTTTATATTTTTGCCACCGAAAATGTTTTAAAAAATTAAAAATTTATCTTAATAAAATTTATTTTAAAGTAAAGTTTGGACGCGGAGTTTGTAAATTTAAAGTTTTCCCGAAGTAATTTTCAATGTTTATTTTGTAAGCATGAAGGCATAATCTAGAAAATCTATCTTTGCATAAAACCTTTGATCCGCCATATTTTATATCATTTAAAATTGGATGACCAATTTCTTTGCAATGAACGCGTAGTTGATGTGTACGCCCTGTGATTGGCGATAATTCAAGTTCAGTGTAATCATTAAAAAGTTTTAAAACTTTGTATTTTGTAACGGCGGATTTGCCAAATTCAATATCGGCTTGCACTTTTTCATTTTTACCAATTCTTTTTTTTGCCAAAGGAATATCGATAATCCCCGATTCTTTCTTAACTTGCCCGTAAACCAACGCTATGTATGTTTTATTTATAGTTTTATTTTTAAAACAGTTGGTTAAAAATTCAGCACTCGCATTATTTTTGGCAATCAATAAAAGTCCGCTAGTGTCTTTATCGAGACGATGAACTAATTGGTAATTTTTGAGACTTACAAAGTCATCGACAGAAATATCAATACCGCTCCCACCCTGAGTAGCAAGACCCGAAGGTTTATTGACGACTAAAATATTTTCATCTTCAAAAATTGTTGTATCCCAAAATTTTTGTTGTTTTTGTTTAGAAATTGATGGTTTAGAAATGCTATTTTCAATTCGCGGTGGCAAATTTACAAAAATTAAAATCGTGTCGCCAATTTGTGCTTTGTAGTTAGTGTCAGCTTTTTTGTCGTTAATTTTAATTTTCTTTTCACGAATTAATTTTTGAGCAAGCGAAAAAGAAATATCGAATTTTTTGCAGAGCAATTTGTCGATGCGTAATGACACTAAGTCTTGATTTACTAGGATAGATTGCATTAAGCAAAAATAAATTTTGTTGAATAAAAGCCGAAAAAAATTGCTAATATTGCTAATATTACAGATGAGGTCGCATAAATCAAGGCTTGAATGTGATTACCTGAAGTAAAGAGGCGAAAAAAATCTAAAGTGAATGCAGAAAAAGTTGTAAAGCCACCAAGAATTCCAACTAATAAAAAATTTTTTAATTGTGGAGAAAAATCTTCAAAATTTTTTATGATAAAAAAATATAAAATACCCGCGACTAAAGAGCCAATTATGTTTACAGCAAATGTTCCAACGGGAAATTTACCGATCGAACTTGTTAAAATTTTGCAAGATTTAGTTAAAACTTCGGTGGTTAGGTAGCGCAAAATTGAACCAATTGCACCACCAAAACCTACCAATAAAATATTGTAAAGCATTAAAAAAATGTTTTTAATTTTTCAGATAAATCAGTTTTTTCCCAAGAAAATCCACCATCACTTTCAGGCTTGCGACCAAAGTGACCGTAAGATGCGGTTCTTTTGTAAATTGGACGATTTAATTGCAAATGATTTCTAATCCCGCGCGGTGATAAATCAACTAACTCATTAATAACTTTAACAAGTTTTTCGTTAATAAGTTCATTTTTATTAGTGTTGATATAAAGCGACAAAGGCTTAGAAACGCCGATAGCGTAAGAGATTTGAATGGTGCATTTTTCAGCCAATCCAGCGTGAACAATGTTTTTTGCCAAATATCTTGCCATGTATGCTGCGGAACGATCAACTTTAGTTGGATCTTTTCCAGAAAAAGCTCCGCCACCGTGTGGCGATGATCCGCCGTAGGTATCAACAATAATTTTGCGACCAGTTAAACCAGCATCGCCGTCGGGTCCGCCGATAACAAATTTACCCGTTGGGTTTACTAGAAATTTTTTATCTTCGCACATCCAGCCAGCGGGAATTGATTGCTCGACAATTGGTCGAATTATGTCACGAACATTTTGTTGCGTAAATTCTTCGGGATGTTGAATCGAAACCAAAATTGTTTCGGCGCAAATGGGTTTGCCATCTTCATATTTTAAAGTGACTTGACTTTTGGCGTCGGGTCCGAGATTAGGAATTTGTTTGGCACGAACCGCATCCATAATATTATGCAAAATACGATGCGCATAAAAAATTGGCGCCGGCATTAATTCAGAAGTTTCATCGCAAGCGTAACCAAACATGATTCCTTGGTCTCCTGCGCCTTCATCTTTATTGGCATTGGCATCAACTCCTATAGCGATATCGGGTGATTGTCCATGAATTAAATTAGTAATTTCAAGATTTTTCCAATTGAAACCGCTTTGTTCATAACCAATTTCTTTGACGGTTTGTCGAATAATATTTTCAACATCATTTTTAGAAATTTCGGGAGCGCGAATTTCGCCTCCAATAATTACGCGATTAGTCGTTGCAAAAGTTTCTATGGCAAGTCGAGATTGATTATCTTTTGATAAATAGGCGTCAACCAAACTATCGGAAATTTGGTCGCAAACCTTGTCGGGATGACCTTCGGAAACTGATTCCGAGGTGAACAAGAAATTATTAGGCATTATTAAGGTTGAGATAAAATTCAGGAAGGCTTTCCGAAAAAATTAATTAAGATATTTAGAAAGATTTTAGATATCCGATACGAACTGTTGTGTAGTTTGTGTCAAGTAATCCAACTTTTCCAATATATCTTTGGGCTGATAAGCGAATATAATCGCCACCAAATGGTGAAACTTGAGCGCCAATACCATAAAGACCAATGGTTTCATGAGATTTGCGTTGAACTTTTGTTCCACCGGTTGGAGTATAATGAAGCTTACTTCCAATGTCAACAGTTCCAGCTTCAACAAATAGTTCCGCGCGAGTTGGAATGATTGGTAAGAATAATAAAGCCGTGGTGTTGATTTGATCAGATTTATATTTAGCAGATCCTTCTAAAGAACTTAAACCATTAAGTCGATTGTTTTTTAAAGAAGTTTGTGACCAATTAACATTGACGCCGAGAAAGCCAAAGCGAATATGACCGCCTATAGCAACATCTTCAAATTGTCTTAAATTTTCAAAAAAATCATTACTGCTTTCAAACTTAGAATTAATTGATTTGTGGGACATAACTGATTTTCCCAATTCTAGGGTAATAAAAGTGCTGGCAAAGGGGCTTAAGATTCCAGCGTTAGCGTTGGAAATTCCAAATAAAACGACACTCAATAAAGCTAAAATTTTTTTCATAATTTTTTTAAATTAATTAATTTTTCTAAAAAAAGTTTTAATTTTTTAGAATTAAAGTGCAAGATTTATTCTTGAAATTACTTCATTTTTTCCAAGTAGTTCAATAACATCAAAAATTCCGCCGGCGGAAGATGAAGAAAATGTTAAAGCAATTCTTAAAACTGGACCAAAATCTTTAATTTTAAGATTATGTTTTTTACAAAAATCATCAAGATTATTTTTTATTGAATCGTGACCCCAATCATTAATTTCCAAAAATAAATCTCTTAAATTTGTAAGTAATAATTTTTTTTCATCGATAATTTTTTGATCAATTTCATTAATTTTTTCATGAAAATTTTCTTGATAAATTTCGCAAATTTTTACTAATTGTGGAATTAATTCGACTTTTTCTTTTGAAAAATTAATTATTTTTAAGAATTTTTGTTGATTTTCGTTAGAAATTTTGTGATCCAATAATTCGTTCACTAAAAAAAACAAATCATCATTATTTTTATTTTTTATATAATGCTTGTTGAGATGATTTAATTTTGCAAAATCAAAACGCGACGGAGACTTACCAACGCTCGACATATTAAACAAAGCAATAGCTTGCTCATCGCTAATAATTTCATCATTGCCATGTGACCAACCGAGTCTCAAAAGATAATTGCGAACGGCTTCGGGCAAATATCCCAGATTTTTATATTCGATTACAGAAGTAGCGCCGTGACGCTTCGACATTTTAGCGCCGTCAGCGCCGTGAATTAAAGGGATATGAGCAAATTGCGGAACATTCCAATTCAGCGCTTGGTAAATAATTTTTTGACGAAAGCCGTTGGTAAAATGGTCATCACCACGAATGACATGAGTAATATCCATATCATGATCATCAACAACAACTGCCAGCATGTAAGTCGGAGAGCCATCGCTTCTGAGCAAAACCAAATCATCTAACTCATTATTTTTTACTTCAGTTTTTCCTTGAACTAAATCTTCAATAATCGTCGAACCCTCAAGTGGGGCTTTAAGGCGAATCACCGGTTTAACAGTTGAAGATTGCGACATAATTTTGTCACGCCACGGACTTTTAAAGCGAAAAACTTGTCCATTTTTTTCGGCATTTTGACGCATTTCATCGAGCTCTTCAGAAGAAGTATAGCACAAATAAGCTTGATTTTTTTCAAGAAGTTTGTGGGCAACTTCAGAATGTCTTTCGATATTTTTTGATTGTAAAATATAATCACCATCATGCTTTAAGCCGAGCCAATCAAGTCCTTGTAGAATCGCATCAATTGCTTGAGTTGTTGAGCGCTCTTTGTCGGTATCTTCAATTCGTAATAAAAATTTTCCAGAATTATTTTTGGCAAATAAATAATTAAATAAAGCGGTGCGGGCTCCGCCGATATGGAGATAGCCAGTTGGCGATGGAGCAAATCTAACAACTACAGACATGAATTTAAAAATTGAAATAAATAAAATTTACAAAAAAGTTGTAATAAAATTAATTAAAATAAAAAAAGATGATACAAAAAATTTTAAATTATTGACTTTGGAATCTAACAATAGCAAATTTAAAAAAACCAATTTTTAAATTCGATGACAAAACCAAATACTGAAAATAAAACTATTGAAAATATACAACAATCGCCAGTTTCTTCTGGGTCTGATGTTGGTAGTAAATTATTGGATAAAAAAGTTATTTCGGAAGATCAGTTAAATATTGCCCTAAAAGAACGAGAAAGAATTGACAATAAAAGAAGCTTGGGTGTTATTTTGGTTGATATGGGTTTCATTTCCGAAGGTGCTCTGGGCGAAATTTTAAACGAATCTTCGGGCCTTAAAAAATTTGATTTAAAGGCGTCGATTGTTGATTCAAAATTAGTTAAAAAAATTCCTAAAGATTTCGCGGTTCACAATAAACTAATTCCAGTTTCATACACCGCGGACTCGATTTTAGTAGCGATGGTTGATGTTTTTGACATTATCGCCATCGATCAAATGCGTCGATTTTTTCCGCCAAATTTTAGAATTGATCCAGTCTTCGTTTCTGAAACTGAAATAATGCAATCGATTGATCAATATTATGATTATGAGATGTCGATCGAAGGTATCTTGAAAGAGATCGAGAGTGGTGGTGCCGCAAAAATGAATGATGAAACGCAATTGCGAGGCGACTATAAAAGTCCGATGGTGCGTTTAGTAGATGCGGTTTTAAACGACGCAGTTCACCATGGCGCATCAGATTTGCACTTTGAACCAGAGGCGCAATTTTTACGCGTTCGTTATCGTATTGATGGAAAGATGGTGCAAATTAGAAGTGTGCATAAAGACTACTGGTCAGCGATTGCAGTGCGTATTAAAATTATGGCTGGAATGAATATAGCAGAAACTAGAAAGCCTCAAGATGGTCGTATCGAATCGGAAATTTTAGGTAGAAAAATTGATTTTCGTGTTTCGACTCAGCCAACTATTAACGGCGAAAATATCGTTATGCGTATTCTTGATGAAAAGCAATCGGTGATAACCCTTGATAAGCTCGGATTTTCTGAACATTGTATCGAAATTTTAAAAAGAATGGTTAAACGACCTGAGGGCGTGATAATTCTTACGGGTCCTACGGGTTCAGGTAAAACTACTACGCTTTATACAATCTTAAACTACATAAACTCGATTGATAAAAATATTATGACGCTTGAGGATCCGGTCGAATATCACATTCCCCTGATTCGTCAATCAAATATTAAAAATGATATTGGTATGGATTTTGCGACGGGTATCAAGGCGATTTTGCGTCAAGATCCCGATGTAATTCTAGTCGGTGAGATTCGTGATAAAGAAACTGCGGTTACTGCCATTCAAGCGGCGATGACGGGTCACCAAGTTTATAGCTCTCTTCACACCAACGATGCATTAAGTGCCATTCCGCGATTGATGAATATCGGGGTTCCTAATTATTTAATGTCAGGTTCATTAATTGGAGTAATTGCTCAAAGGCTCGCCAGAAAATTATGCGTTCATTGTAAAAAAGAAGCGCCAATCGAAGATCATGAAAAGAAATTACTTGGAAATCGTTTTGCTGAAGTTAATAAACTTTACAAAGCAGCTGGTTGTGATAAATGCTCTAGCACTGGATATAAAGGGCGAATTGCGATTTCTGAAATATTACCTTTTGATCGCGAACTTGATGAAATGATTGTTCAAAATCAAACTCGTAAAGACATGTTAAAATATGCTCTTACCAAAGGATTTGTTCCGATAGTTGAAGATGGTTTAGAAAAAGTTGTGGAAGGAATTATTGATTTAAAAGAATTGGTTAGAGTTGTTGACTTGACAGAAAGAATGTAATTGTTAAATTATTCTTCAAGTTGTTAATAATAATTTGAACTCAAAAATCAATTTCTTAAAATGAAAACCTTCTCCCAAATTTTCAAAGCTACAAATGAATTTTTAGTTCCC
>Ga0209443_1000270_pt1 | contig 34724 bp, 32 predicted proteins | sample LauGreBMM110DCMD_2_FD_187571 | JGI IMG/M metagenome (GOLD analysis project Ga0209443, IMG submission 187571) | Freshwater lake microbial communities from Lake Michigan, USA - Su13.BD.MM110.DCMD (SPAdes) (version 2) | ecosystem: Environmental > Aquatic > Freshwater > Lake | place: Lake Michigan... | reverse complement strand
GGAGTTAGAGCGAAATCGAGAGTTACGCAGGCGTCGGGAGCGATCATTCTTTCGACCGAAGAATGCGAAATATCGCGCTCATGCCACAAAGCAACATTTTCCATGGCCGGAACGACGGCACTGCGAACCATGCGCGCCAAGCCCGTCAAGTTTTCGCTCAAAACTGGATTGCGTTTGTGAGGCATGGCGGAACTACCTTTTTGCCCTTTGGAAAAAAATTCTTCAACTTCTAAAACTTCGGTTCTTTGCAAGTGGCGAATCTCGATTGCGATATTTTCAATCGAAGAAGCGATAACGCCTAGAGTAGCGAAAAACATGGCATGGCGGTCTCTCGGAATTACTTGGCTTGAAGTCGTTTCTTGTGATAAATTTAATTTTTTAGCAACATATTCTTGGACTTTTGGCGAGACATTGGCGTGAGTTCCAACCGCTCCAGATATAGCGCAAACCGCAATTTCTTTTCTCGCATTTTTTAAGCGCTCGAGATTGCGTAAAAATTCGGCGTAAAAGCGTGCGAGCTTTAATCCGAAGGTTGTAGGCTCAGCGTGAATGCCGTGAGAACGCCCGACGCAAATGGTATTTTTATGTTCGAAAGCGCGTTTTTTTAAACTTTCTAAAACTTTTTCTAAATCAGAAATTAGCAAATCGCAAGCTTGCGCAAGTTGTGAAGAAAGGCAAGTATCGAGAACATCGGAGCTAGTCATGCCGTAGTGAATAAAGCGCGAATTTTCGCCCGTTAATTCCGCCAAATGCGTTAAAAAAGCGATGACATCATGTTTGGTGGTTCTTTCAATTTCATCGATGCGATCGCAATCAAATTTGCCACCATTTTTTAAAAAATTATCGCGAATTCTTTTGGCAGTTCCGCATGGGGCAATTTGCAAAGTTTCAAGGGCTTCGAGGGCATGGATTTCAATATCAAACCAAATTTGATATTTATTTTCTTGTGACCAAATTTTAGTCATTTCGGGGCGTGAATAACGAAGAATCATTTTGTGAATTTAAATTAAATTTTCCGATAAGAATGTTTGGAATAATTTAACAGATTTTTTACAAATTGAAAGGAGAAATTTTGGAATAAAAAAACTTATGACTTTTAAAATTATAGTTTTATTAATAAACCAAGAGCGCCAACACCTGTAGTCATTATAACGCCCATTTTGATGGTTAGATTAAGGCTCAGATTTTTCATCTCAGCATAAAATTCTTTTTTGGTTACGAAATTTTCCATTTCTTTTTTAATGTCAGTTTCAAATCTAGAAAATTCGTTTTTAGTAACAAAATTTTCTATTTCTTTTTTAACCCAATCAATTTCTTTTCTAATTTCAATTTCAAATTTACAAAATTCATTCTTGGTGAGCAAATTTTCAAATTGATTAACATGCATATTGAGAAGTGTTGAGGCTAGCTCTTCGGAGACAGCCTGAGTCATGCCGACATTTTGCATTTTTTTAGAAAAAGCGAGAGTATTGAACATGTTTTTTTCAATCAATGGTGTGTTTTGCATAATTAAGTTTTTTATTGGTGATTATTAACTATAAATTAAATATTTATTTTAAAAAACATATATGAAATGAGCTTGTTGTCAATATGAATTTATTTAAGTTTTCTGTTAAAAATTTATCTTTGAGTTGGGTCGCTTTTAGATTAATGAATCGCCATATTAACTAAAAATTTTTATTATATCTCGTTAATTTTATTGATAAAATTAATTATTTTGTAAATTTTTGAAGAGGGATTGGGATTTTTGGTTTGATATTCCAAATGATGTTTTTCTAAGTCTTCACAGTTTTTTATTGCCTTTAAAATCTTTTCTTCTTTTATAAAAAATCCAAACCAATCTTCATTATTTTTTTCATAAATAAAATTTTTGTTTTTGGCTTGAAGGTTTTTTTCAATTTCTCTGATAACTTCTTTGGTGTCGTTAAAGTGTCTGGTAGAAAATTTTTGAAAATGATTAAGAAGCCATATTTCGTATGAAGGATTAGAGTCGATTATCTCAATTTCATTTTGATATTTTTCATTTAAATCTTTTAAATTTCCTGACGCAATGATTGTTTTATAAATTTCATTATTGCCCCGATTTTCTTGAGGCGAAATTGCATCAAAAACACAAAATATTTTATTAAATTTAGGAATTTTATTGTTTTTTTCTTCGGCTTTTAATTTTTTTGCTAAATCAATAATGTCTTGCGGAGACTGACTTTTCGGGCATATTAAAGCTATTTTGGTTTGTTTAGAATTTTCAATTTTTATAAAATATTTTTGCTTTTTTGATTTTGAAAAATATTTTTTTAAATCGGGATTATTATTTTGAAATTTTAAGCCATTTAAAAAAAATTCAATGTAAAAAATGAAGGATTTTTCATCTTCAGATATTATTAAAATATTTTTGTCTATGAATTGATTCTTTGCCATTAAGCCCTACTTATCCTTGCCAATAAAGGGGCGGGCACCGAATTCATGATTGCGATAACGCATGCAAATATTGTCATTATAGCGCAAGCCGTTAAACTGATCGAGGCTATAAAGTTGACTCGATTGCTCTTTGTCATCTTTATTGACAAACCAAATTTGATCACGACGAAATAAATTAATTTTTTTATCAGTTTTTTTATCGTAAATTTTATCAAGCAAAATATCATTATGTGCCGTGAAAAGCGCTTGTCCATTGCCTTCATTGATATTTTTGTCATGAAACATTTTAACAATTTCGAGCAAAATATCGGGATGAAAAGATTTATCAATTTCATCGAAAAATAATGCTCCACCATCAATAAGAGTTTTAAAAATTGGTGCCGAAATTGCAAATAAATTTATAGTTCCAAGGGACATCTTGTTGATTTTTAATCTTGTGCCATTTGGGTTTATAAAAGTAACAACCCGTCGTGTTCGCATATTTTTTTTCAGCTCTTCGATAAGATCTGGATCTTCCTCGATATGCTTGGGAAGTTTTATTTCCAAAGATTCAATCTCAATATCTTTAACACTTAAATCAAATTTTTGTAAAAGTTTGACAACTTTTTCTTTGTTTTTTTTATCTTTTTCAATCCATCGAAGAGTCTCAAAATATTGATCTTCGTGATCGAAAACAACCTCAGCATAATTTTCAATCCAATCATAAATTGGATTTAAAAATTTATTGCCATCTTCATTGATATTGAGTGATAAAAATAAATTATTTTGAGTATTTTCAAACAGGTCTAAAGCTTTGTCCTTATTACCTTCAAAGCTATCTTTAAAATTGTGATATAATTTATTTTTTTTAAACCCAATTTCATAAATTAATTTTGGCGAAACATCGACACCATCTTTATAAGAAGATAATTTTTCATAATGAATTTGCGAAGAATCAAAGGCAAATTCATATAAATATCTTGTTGAATTGGAGGCGATAAAATCAATGGCAAAAATTGTTGGTTTTTGATGTTTTTTATCTAAAATAAAAGGATCGTATTTCCTAATATTTTCACCTCTTTTTAGTTTTCTATTTAAAATCATTGTGCCAAAACAATGCCAAGATTTTACTAAATTAGATTTGCCTGAAGCATTGGAGCCGTAGAGAACAATTGATTTTAATAAATTTGGAACTTGTTTATTTTTAGTGGCAAAAATATTGTTTTTTAAATGAGGTTGAGCTTTGCCGTGATATTTTTCGGTGACTGAAAAATCAACAGTTTGTGTGCCTTTGATTGAGCGAAAATTGCTTACCGAAAATGAAATCAACATAAATTAAAAATATTTTTTGTGAATTATTTACGAAAAATATAAAATATTATGATTATTATTGCAAGAATTTTGTTGATTTTGCAATTTTTTTACAAAACCAACAAAATTTCTTTTACAACACAAACTTCATTAAATCGTTTTTGCTTGATAATAAATCGCCGAGATGCTTATTAACGTAAGTCGAATCGATATTAATTTTAGTTCCGGCTTTCATCGCGCTAGCTTCGAAACTAACTTCTTCTAAGATTTTTTCGATCATGGTGTGAAGTCGACGAGCGCCGATATTTTCAATTTCACCATTAACTCTGAAAGCAATTTTTGCCATTTCTTTAAGGCCATCTTCGCTGAAAGTTAATTCGACATTTTCAACCGCAAGTAAAGCCGTATATTGCTTGATTAAACTGGCTTCGGGCTCAGTTAAAATTCTAAGTAAATCATCTTCGGTTAATGATTTTAATTGAACGCGAATCGGAAAGCGACCTTGTAATTCAGGCAATAAATCTGAGGGTTTGGCAACATGAAATGCGCCCGACGCGATGAATAAAATATGGTCGGTTTTGACGATGCCATGTTTGGTGCTGATTGTAGTGCCTTCAACGATTGGAAGCAAATCGCGTTGCACGCCTTCGCGCGAAACATCGCCACCTTTTATATTTCCACGCGCGCAAATTTTGTCAATTTCATCGATGAAAACAATGCCGTCATTTTCGACCGCTTTTAAAGAATTTTTGATGATTTTATCTTCGTCGATCATCTTGTTTGATTCTTCATCGATCAAGGTTTTTAAAGCGTCTTCGACCGTCATGCGCGCTTTTTTTGTTTTTTCACTGCCGATGGCTTTGCCAATCATTTCCGAAATATTAATCATGCCGACTTGTCCACCCCCAATATCAAAACTATTCATTGAATTCGAAGAATTATCAACAATTTCAAGTTCGATTTCCTTGTCGTTCATCTCGCCATCATCAAGCATTTTCGAGAATTTTTCGCGAGTTTCGTCGAGAGCAGTTTCGCCGACTAAAATTTTGAGAATTTTTTTCTTGGCATGTTTTTCGGCTTTTTCATAAACGGTTTTTTTCATCTCATTTTTGCTATTTTTGATGGCAACATCAAGTAAGTCGCGAATAATGGAATCAACATCGCGACCGACATAACCGACTTCGGTAAATTTTGTCGCTTCAACTTTAATAAATGGAGCGTTAGCGAGTTTAGCAAGACGGCGCGCCACTTCGGTTTTACCAACTCCAGTTTGCCCAATCATCAATATATTTTTTGGCATAATTTCTTCACGAAGCGGTGATTCAACGAGCTTACGGCGATAACGGTTACGAAGAGCAATTGCCACGGATCTTTTGGCATCATTTTGTCCGACGATATAACGATTTAATTCTTCAACAATTTGATGCGGAGTTAAATCATTGATAATATTTTTGCCTTCAATTTTTGCGTTCTTTTTCATTATTAATTTTTGTTTTGTTATTGCCGTTGTAGGTTGAATAATTAATTATCAACACTGCTAAAAAAATTATAAAACTCGTGATTAAAATTGTTAAAATAATTTTCATAAATTACTTAAAACTTCAACAATACTGTTTTGCAAATCTTCAATTCCATATTTTTTTGAACTGCTGGTTTTGATAATTTTACTACAAAATGAAGGAAAAATCTCAAGTTTTTTTGCAATTTCTTGAGATGATTTTTCTTGATCTTCCAAGTTTAATTTATCAATTTTAGTTAAAACAATTTGGAAAAAAATATTATTTTGAGTAAAAATACTAATTACTTCTAAATCATGATTTTTCAAGCCTTTGGTCGCATCAATTAATAAAAAAATTCTTTTTAAATTAGGGCGATTCATCAAATAATCAAAACTTACATCTTGCCAATGTTGAATCTTTTCTATTTTGGCTTTGGCGAAGCCGTATCCGGGCATGTCAACCATCATAAAACCATCGCGAAAACCAGCGATTTTAAAAAAATTTAATTGTCTAGTTCGACCCGGAGTTGAGGAAACGATGGCGATTTTTTTGGCAAAAACTGCATTAATTAAACTTGATTTTCCAACATTCGAGGCGCCGATGAAAGCGATTTCGGGATAATGATGTTTAGGAATTTGTGAGAAATTATGAGCTCCTGTTAAGAATTCAATTTCACTGTGAAAAATTTTTCTTGCTTCAACTTTTTTCATTATTTTTAAATTTATTTTCCATGAATTCTATCATTTTATCGGCGACATTAATACCGCTAGCACTTTCAATGCCCTCAAGTCCTGGAGACGAGTTGATCTCAAGAATTTTTGCCCCAGAATTTGAACGAACCATGTCGACGCCAGCAACTTCTAAGCCAATAATTCTGGCGGCACGAATTGCTAAATCACGCTCTTCATCGCTGATTTCAATTGATCGGGCGGTTGCGCCGAGATGAATATTGGCGCGAAATTCACCTTCTTGGGCGGTGCGTTCCATTGAAGCCACAACTTTATCGCCAATTACGAAGCAACGAATATCTTGTCCTTTCGATTCTTTAATATATTGCTGAACTAAAACATCGGCTTTGAGGCTTCGAAATGCATTGACAACGCTTTCGGCGGCTTTGGTGGTATCGGCTAAAACAACGCCAACACCTTTAGTGCCTTCGAGAAGTTTAACGACTAAAGGTGCGCCACCAACGATCTTAATTAAATCTTTGGTATCGTAAGACGAATTAGCAAATGAAGTAATTGGCAAACCAAGTTTATGTTGAGCTAAAATTTGTAAAGTGTGTAATTTGTCGCGTGATTTGGTGATTGCGTAAGAGTTGTTCAAGCAGTTAATATTCATCACTTCGAATTGACGCGCAATCGCTGTGCCGTAAAATGTCATTGCGGGTTTAATGCGCGGAACGACATAATCGATTTTGGATAATTTTTTTCCCTCATGATGATAAACTTCGCAATTATGCGAAGAGATTTTTATATAACATCCGCCAACATTTACGAATTCAATATCATGTCCACGAGATTTTGCAGACTCAACAATGCGTTGATTGGAATAGAGATTCGGATTAGAGGCTAGTAATAGTATTTTCATAAATTAAATTTCTAATAAATTGGGTTTGATCTCGCGGTAAAGTTTTAACACCTTATTTTTTTTTAACTTACCTTGCACAAAAGATTTTGAAATATCAACAATCATTTTTGCTTGTTTAATTGCTTCGCGACCCAAAAGCATGCGAAATGACATGTTATCGCGATTTGTGAGAGTAAGCTCAATACGAATTTTACTATCGCCAATTTTTAAATCAGATTTGATAACAATTCTTTTTTCTTTTTTACCACTCGAGTCGGAAACCATTCTTCGGTCAATTACTCTTGAAATACAACTGCGAACAAAGCGTTTATTTTTTTGCAAAGGATGGATGTCAAAGCGAACATACTCAACATCTTCAATATAAAAAGTTTCAATATTAAAGGCGTGAAGTGCAGATGTTTTGGCGCCCGTGTCAATTTTGCCTTTTATGGCCGGCAAGGCAATGCAATCAAGGTTAAACCACTCTTTCCAACCGATAATTTTTTTGGTTTTTTTTACGGTTTTCATTTTGATTTAATTAGATTAATAACTTTATCTAAATCTTCTTGGGTATCAACCGAAAGCGGATGGGCATCAACAATTTTTACGGCAATTTTCATGCCATTTTCAAGAGCGCGAAGTTGCTCAAGACTTTCGCGTTTCTCAAGGGGTGAGGGCGTCAAATTAATAAATTTTTCAAGAGCATTTTTTTTGTAAGCATAAATGCCAATATGATGAAAATAATCATCATTAATGTTTTTAGAAAAAGGAATTGCGGATCTAGAAAAATAAAGCGCTAAACCATTTTGTGCTAAAGCAATTTTTACAACATTTGGATTGTTAATTTCAGAAATATCAGTGATTTTTGAAGCAACGGTCGCGATATCGCAATCACTTTCTAAAGCTAAATTTGTACATTCAATAATAACTTTTGGATCAATGTTTGGTAAGTCGCCTTGCACATTTACGATAATATCAAAATCTTCTTTTAATAATTTATAAGCTGAATAAATGCGATCGGTTCCAGATTGTAAATCGGGGTTTGTTAAAATATAATTACCACCGAATTTTTTTACTTCATTGCCAATTTCCACGCCGTCGGTTGCAATAAATACTTCACCCAAATTAGCTTTTAAGGCTTGTTCGTAAACCCTCTGAATCATGGTTTTGCCATCAATCATTGCCAAAGGTTTATTGGGCAATCTCGTTGAAGCAAGTCTTGCGGGAATTATTATTATAACTTTTTTTTTCATCAATTAAAAATATTTGTTTTTTTAGTTAAATGGTAATGCTTAAGAAAATTTTTATAATAAGTGATTGCAATTTAAGTTTGGATTTTTAAAAATAACACCCTTGTTTAAAAAACAAAAACAAAAATTCACTTTCTTTTACAATTTTATTTTTTAAAATTTAACTTGGAATTGATTTTATTTAAGTTTTAATAATTACTTCTTCATTTTGAAGAGCACGTAGCTCAGTCGGTAGAGCACCTCACTTTTAATGAGGTTGTCGTTGGTTCGATTCCAACCGTGCTCACCATCATTATATAAAAAAACCAACCAAAAAATTTTAAATTTTTATCTTCATTATTTAAAAAATTAAATAAGATATAAAATGTGTTGAAATGATTTATAAAAAAAATATCTTTTTATAAAATAATTCGATTGATTTTTTTTCTAAAACCAAAAAACTTGGAAACAAACATATAAAAATTTTTGTAATGGGAAAAAAAGTTATAAATCTACATTTAATTTCTGATTCAACTGGGGAAACTCTGAGTTCAGTTGCGAGAGCTGTTTTATCGCAATTTGAAAAAGTTGAATCAAATGATTTTATTTGGTCGTTAATTCGCACCAAACCGCAGTTAGAGAGAGTTCTGGATGCTATTTCTAAAAATCCAGGAATCGTTCTCTATACAATTATGCATGACGAATTAGTTGAGGATTTGCGCAAAAAATGTTTTGAATTGCAATTGCCATGCATTCCAGTGTTATCGCATGTAATAGCTGAATTTTCAAATTATTTAAAAGAAGATATTAGTCATGTAATTGGTAGGCAACATTTACTTGATAACCAATATTTTTCAAGAGTTGATGCGATAAGTTATACGATTACTCATGATGATGGACAATCTAGTTGGGATTTGTATGAGGCTGATATTGTGATTGTTGGAGTTTCACGCACTTCAAAATCGCCAACTTCGGTTTATTTATCGTGTCGGGGATATAAGGTAGCAAATGTTCCATTTGTTTCTATCGAAACCATTCCAAACTCACTTTATGAATTAAAAAAACCCTTAATTGTTGGGTTGATTATCAATCCAGAAAAATTGGTTCAAATTCGTCAATCACGACTAGCTTCTATTGGTCAAGAAGCTGTTAGTGATTACATCGATATTGAATCAATTAAGCTAGAAGTTGCTGAATCGCGTAAGCTTTTCGCTAAACTTAATTGTTCTATAATTGATGTTACCAAAAGATCAGTTGAAGAAACTTCGGCTAAAATAATTCAACTCTTACAAGAAAAAAAGTTGAAAGAAAAGTTGCTTAATTAAGTATAAAATTTATTTTTTAGAATTATGGTTAAAAGAACTATTTTAATTGTTGATGATGAGTCTACTCAGCGTAAGGTGATTAGTAACTTCATTGAAAATCTTGGTCACAATTATTTGGTGATGTCAAGTGGCATGGAAGTTGTTGATTTTTTTATGAATCGCAAAGTTTTAAAAGGCATTTCATGTCATGATGTCGATGTAATGTTGCTCGATTTATCGATGCCGGATCTCGACGGCTTAACGGTTTTAAAGCAAATAAATTCGATAAAAGGAGATTTGCAAGTCATAGTTTTAACGGCAAATCAAGATGTTAATTTAGCAATTACCGCCATTAATTATGGCGCGATTGACTATGTAGTCAAAGGAGAGAGCGATATTTTTGCTCGCGTTACCGCTTCAATTAATAATGCCATTGAAAAGAAAAATTTAAAATATCAAGTTTCGCATTTGGCGCGTAAAGGCAAAGATCAGGTGGCGTTTTCGGATATTATTGGACAAAGCGAACCAATTTTGAATGCCATTCGTTTGGCAAAAAAAGTTGTTAATTCGAATATTTCAATTTTAATCGAAGGACCGCGCGGTTCAGGAAAAGAGCTTCTTGCTCGTGCTATTCATGGCTCAAGCCCAAGTTCTGGAAAGCCATTTATTGTGGTCGATTGTGATTTGTTAAAAATTACGAATGGCGAAGAAGAATTATTTGGCTCTGAAAGATATGTTGCCGACGGTTCTTATAAAAATATTGGTAAAATTCGCGAAGCTAATAACGGCACAATTTATCTTGAAAAAATTGAAACTTTGCGCACCGATTTACAAGTAAAATTGTTGCGCTTCATGCAAGAAGGAGAGTTCGTCCCGGTTGCTGGCAAATATCCAGTTAAGGTTAATACTAGAATAATAGCCTCCAGTACGCGTGATTTACAAAAACTTGTTCAAATTAAAAAGTTTCGTGAAGATTTATATTACAGAATTTCGGCTTTTCCAATTAAAACACCTGATTTAAAAGAGCGCGGAGAATCTGATATTGCTTTGCTTGCTGAAAATTTTTGTCGTGATTTTTCAATTAATGAAAATAAGAAAATAAAAACTATCACTCTCGACACAATTTATTTGCTTCACAATTACGATTGGGAAGACAATATTCGTCAATTAAAAAATTCTATTTTCCGTGCGGTGGTGCTTTGCGATGGCGATATTCTAAAGCCCGAACATTTCCCGCATTTACTTCACAAAGAAAGTAGTAGCTTAACTAAAGCCAAGGCTATCATCAAAAAAAGCTCAGATATTAACAGTGAACTTGTTGATATTTTTGATGATGAAGGAAAGTGCAAAACTCTTGAATCAATTGAAGAAGAAATTATTCGTCGTCTCGTTAACATTTACAACGGCAATCTCTCAGAGGTCGCTAAGCAACTTGAAATTGGACGCTCGACTATTTATCGTAAATTAAAAATTGTGGCTGAATAATGAAAAAAGTTAAAACGGCAATATTTCCGGTCGGCGGTCTTGGTACCAGATTTCTTCCCGCCACAAAATCTTTGCCCAAAGAAATGTTGCCAATTGCCAATAAACCATTAATTCAATATGCCTTTGAAGAGGCTTGCGAAGCTGGAATTGAAAAATTTATTTTCATTACGGGTCGCAATAAAAACACCATCGCCAATCATTTTGATCACGCTTACGAACTCGAATCAAAGCTTGACGAAAAATTTAAAGCCGAAGAATTAAAAAAAGTTATTGGCTGGATGCCACAAGCGGGTCAAATTTCTTTTGTGCGCCAACAAAAGCCTTTAGGCTTGGGTCACGCGGTTTGGTGCGCACGAAATTTCATCAATAAAGATGAATTATTTGCGGTTATTTTAGCTGATGAATTATTGATGCCTAAAAAAGATCAATCTAAAAATTTTTTAAAACAAATGATTGAAGATTTGTCGTCGAAGCCTGATTACTCAAGCTTTATTGGCGTTGAAGAAGTTGATATTTCGCAAGTTAGCAAATATGGAATTATTAAAAATGATGGAGCCGAAAAAATTATCGACATGGTTGAAAAACCTTCAAAAGAAAATGCGCCATCAAATTTAGCAATTATGGGACGCTATATTTTGCAACCCAAAATTTTTGAATATTTGGAAAAATTTCAAATCGGAAGCGGTGGCGAAATTCAACTAACCGATTCACTTCGAGAAATGTGCAAAGACCATCCATTTTTTTATAAAAGAAATACCCAAAAACGCTTTGATTGTGGTAATGTTTTGGGATATTTGGAAGCTAATATTGCTTTTGCATTAAATGATGATAACATTAAACAGGAAGTAAAAAATATTATTAAAAAATACCAAGAATAATTTTATGAAAAATAAAATCGCAATTGTCTTCCCTGGTCAAGGCTCGCAAGTAGTTGGAATGGGTAAAGATTTATATGAAAATTTTGATTCTGCCAAAAAAGTTTTCAAAAAAGTTGATGAAATTTTAGGAATAAATCTTTCTAAAATTATGTTTGAAGGTCCACAAGATGAATTAACAAAAACCGAAAATACGCAACCAGCTTTAATGGCGGTTTCCGTGGCTTTAATTGAAGTTCTAGAAAAAGATTTTGGTAAAAAATTTCAAGATTTATGCGCTTTGACGGCGGGGCATTCGCTCGGCGAATATTCGGCTTTGTGCGCTTCAAAAGCTTTAACCTTAGAAGATACCGCCAAACTTTTGCAAATTCGTGGCAGTGAAATGGCAAAATGTGGACAAAAAACTTCGGGTGCGATGTGCGCAATTTTAGGTGTTGAAATTGAAGTTGCTAAAGAAATTGCTCATGAGGCTTCGCAAGGAGATATTTGTCAAGTCGCCAATGATAATTCGGTTGGTCAAGTTGTGCTTTCAGGTTCAAAAATTGCCATCGAGCGCGCCATTGAAATTGCCAAAAGCAAAGGCGCTAAACGCGCAATTCAATTGCCGGTAAGTGGCGCTTTTCATTCGCTTTTAATGAAAGATGCTCAAGAAAAAATGGCTATTGCTTTAACGCAAATCGATATCAAGCAACCGATCGTGCCTTTAGTTGCAAATGTATCGGCGCAAATTGCGAAAGATGCTTTGGAAATTAAAAATTTATTAGTTGAGCAAATAACTGGTTCGGTGCGTTGGCGCGAAACCATGTTGTGTTTTGAGCAAAATGGTATTGAAGAAGTGATTGAATTTGGCGCCGGAAAAGTCTTGTCGGGCTTGGTTTCAAGAACATGTCCAAATTTAAAATCGCGCTCAATTCAAAATAGTGAAGATTTAAAAAATTTTAATTTAATTTTATAAAATTGTTCAAAAGAATTTTTAGAAAAAAAACACTTATAAAGATTGCAGCTTTCTATATTTTTATAGTAGTTTTTATGTATATTTTTCAGAGAAATTTTTTATATTATCCATTTGGAAAAATTTTAATTATCCCCGAAGATTTTCAAGAAGTTAATCTTAAGACCGTTGATAAAACTAGTATCTACGGTTGGTATAGTCCGCCACAAAAAGGACAAAAAACTATTTTATATTTTCACGGCAACGCTGGAAACTTAATGGGTCGTTCCGATCGTTTCGAAAAATTTGCGACGCAATATGGAGTTTTTGCAATTTCATATCGAGGCTATGCCAAATCAAAAGGCGAGCCATCGCAAGATGGATTTTTTCAAGATGCAGATTCAGCATATGAATTTTTAACATCAAAAAATATTTTAAGTAAAGATATTGTTTTATTTGGTGAATCGATTGGTTCGGCGGTTGCCGTTAATCTTGCTTCGAAGCATGATTTTGGAGCTTTAATTTTGGAAGCACCTTTCTCTTCAATTATGTCGGTTGCTCAAAAAACCTATTGGTTTTTGCCAATTTCTTTGATTTTAAAAGATCGCTTTGAAGTTGATAAAGTTGCTTCTAAAGTAACTGCGCCAGTATTGATTATGCATGCCGATAAAGATTATATCATCCCATTTGAAGAGGGTAAAAAACTTTATGAATTATTTAATTCACGAAAAAAGTTTATTGCGATCGATGGCGATTTTCATATTGCGCTTACGGGAGATTATTTGATGAAGCAAATCTTAGAATTTTTACAAGAGAAAAAATAATTTATTTACGAAATTTGTAAATAATTTTGATACTTTTGGAGCGGGCGAAGGGACTTGAACCCTCGACTCCAACCTTGGCAAGGTTGTACTCTACCACTGAGCTACGCCCGCTTAAACAAAGTAAAGAGATAAGCGTTATAATAAATTCTAAAGAGTAAAAAATAAATTGCAAATGGTGAATTTAAAATTATAATTCTTATCAAAATTATCAATAAATTTTAAAAAATTACTGATAAATCATAAATCCCACTAAAATATATTTTATGTTGCAAAATTATAAAATTCTTAATTTTTTCAAAAATAAAAAAATTATTTTGTTAAGTTGTGCGTTATTTTCGTTAACTTCATGCGTTGAAACAATTGTGATTTCAACCGGTGTTGGCGGGGCTTTAGCTTATCGCGAAAAAACCATTGATGACACTCGCAGTGATATAAAAATTTCTACCAAAATCGGTTTAAAATTTATTTCTAACGGCTTAAAAACACCCAAAACTTCAATTGATATTACTGTCAATGAAGGTCGAGTTATGCTTACGGGAATTGCTCGCGACACCGCGAAGGCAAAGTTAGCACAAGAATTATGTTGGCAGTTTAAAGGGGTCAATGAGGTAATTGATGAAATTCAAATTCGTGAAGATGGAAAATTTACATTTTCTGATGTTGGTTCGGCCATTTACGATTATTTAATTAGTGCTGAAATCGAAACCAAATTTGCTTTGGCAAAAGATTTACGAGCTTTGAATTATCAAATTACCACCGTTAACAATGAAGTTTATTTACTTGGCGTCGCAATTGACGAAAAAGAAATGAATCGCGCAGTTGCTGTTGCATCAAAGGTTCGTGGCGTTAACAAAGTCATCAATCATATTATTCTTGCTAATGACAGCCGACGAAACTGATAATAAAATTATAACTTTTGGTTGTCGTTTAAATGCTTTTGAATCGGAGGCAATAAAAAAAGCCGTCGCTGAATCTGGTGAAAAAAATCTGATAGTTTTCAATTCTTGTGCCGTAACTTCTCAGGCTGAAAAAGATTTACGCTCTTCAATTCGTAAGGCCCGCAAAGAAAATCCACACGCTAAAATTGTGGTGACGGGTTGTGCAGCGCAAATTGATCCGCAAAAATATGCCAAAATGACAGAAATTGATTTGGTGTTGGGGAATGTTGAAAAATCAAGCTCCAAGAGCTATAAATCCGATTTCAAAATTACCAAAAATTCTGCAAAAAATGTTAACGAAAATCTCGAAATTTTGCACAAAGATGCCATTTTTGATAATCATCAAAAGTCTAAAAATAATTTTATAACTGATGAAGAGCATTCTAAAATAAAGGTTAACGACATTATGTCGGTTCGCGATACCGCCCCCCAATTAGTTTCTTATTTTGAAAATCAAACGCGGGCTTTTTTAGAAATTCAGAATGGATGTAATCATCGATGCACTTTCTGCATAATCCCTTACGGTCGCGGAAATAGCCGTTCGGTCCCGCTTGGTGAAATCGTTAAACAATCGCAAAAAATGGTTGAAGCGGGGCATAAAGAAATTGTTTTAACGGGAGTTGATATTTCCGATTATGGCAAAGATTTGCCAATTCCAATTACTTTATCGCAAATGATTCGCCGTTTATTAAAAGCCGTTCCCGAACTCGTTAGACTTAGATTATCTTCGGTCGATGTCGCCGAAATTGATGAAGAGTTTTTTGAAATTTTAGCCAGCGAAACACGCTTGATGCCTTATTTGCATTTGAGTGTTCAAGCGGGCGATGATAAAATTTTAAAACAAATGAAGCGTCGCCATAATCGTCAAAATATTTTGGATTTTTGTGAAAAAGCGCGCAAAATTCGCCCTGAAATGACTTTCGGCGCCGATATAATCGCGGGTTTTCCAACTGAAAATGATGCGATGTTTCAAAATTCTTTATCATTGATTTCTGAGGCCGATTTAATTTTCACACATATTTTCCCATATTCTTCGCGCGAAGGGACGCCAGCTTCAAAGATGCCTCAACTTGAGCAAAAAATTATCAAAGAGCGCGCCAAAATTTTACGCGAAGCCGGTTCTGCGCAATTACAAAAATATTTACAAAAACAAATCGGTCATGAATTTGAAGTTTTGCTCGAAAAAAATAATTTAGGCAAAACTCGAAATTTTTTAGATGTTGAAATAATTTCTGATGAAAAAAATAAATTACAAAAAGGCAATATTTATCTTTTAAAAATAAACAAAATCAAAAATAATTTATTGATTGCAAATCAGTAAATTGTAAAGTTGTTTTCAAATTTCAATTTTCTTAACCAAGATTTAATATCAAAATCATGAGCAATATTTCACATCAAGCTTATTTAAATTCTAAGGCGTGGCCCTTCGAAGAAGCGCGTCGCATTTACGAAAAAATTCAAGGAAAAACTCCGAGCAAAGGTTATGTTTTATTTGAAACAGGCTATGGCCCATCAGGCTTGCCACATATTGGAACTTTTGGCGAAGTGGTTAGAACGGCATTCGTGCGTCATGCTTTTTCATTGATCGCGCCCGAAATTCCGACCAAAATGTTTTGTGTTTCCGATGATATTGATGGGCTTCGCAAAGCGCCCGACAACATTCCCAATCAAGAAATGGTGCGCGCAAATTTAGGCAAACCATTAACTTCGGTGCCTGATCCGTTCGGAACTCATCAATCTTATGGTCATCACATGAATGCACGCCTGCGTAGCTTTCTTGACTCTTTTGGTTTTGAATATGAATTCATTTCGGCGACCGAAAAATATCAAAGTGGTGCTTTCGATGCCACCATGTTAAAAGTTTTAGAAAAATATGAAGAGTTGATGGAGCTAATGATTCCAACGCTTGGACAAGAAAGACAAGAAACTTATTCACCTTTTATGCCGATTGATGTTGAGTCGGGAATCGTTGTTGATAAAGGCGTCAAGGCGATTGATAAAAAGAAAGGAACGGTGATTTATATCGCGCCAAATGGCGAAGAAAAAGAAATTTCCATTACTAAAGGTGGTTGCAAATTGCAATGGAAAATAGATTTTGGAGCTAGATGGAGTAGTCTTGGAGTCGATTATGAAATTTACGGCAAAGATCACCAACCAAATGAAAAAATTTATCGCCGAGTTTGTGAAATCCTTGGTGGAGTTGCGCCAGTCAACTTTACTTACGAAATGTTTTTATCGGATACCGGTGAAAAAATTTCTAAATCAAAAGGCAATGGCATCGCGGTGGAGGATTGGTTGAAATACGCGCCAGCTCAGTCGCTATCGCTCTTCATGTATCAAAAACCTAAAACCGCCAAACGACTTTATTTCGATGTAATTCCAAAAGCGATGGATGAATATTTAACTTTCGTGCAAAATTTTGCCACGCAAGATGAGGCTTTGAAGCTTGATAATCCGGCGTTCCACATTCATCGCGGAGATTTACCAAAAATTAATTTTAACTTAAATTATTCTTTGTTGCTCAATCTTGCGAGTGCTTGCAATCCCGAGAATGAAGCGGTTTTGTGGGGTTTTATTTCTAAATATCAAGCGGGATTAACGCCCGAAAATTCACCACTTCTTGCGCAAATGGTTGACAAAGCCATCAATTATTACAATGATTTTATCAAGAAAAATAAAAAATATCGTGAGGCTACGGATGCAGAAAAATTGGCACTTCGCGAGCTTTCAAGTGAATTGCAAAAAGTTGATTTAGAAAAGCACAGCGACGCTAATGAATTGCAAAATTTAGTTTTCCAAATTGGCAAAAATCATGGTTACGAAAAAAATATGCGTGAGTGGTTTTTAGCGCTTTATCAAATTTTACTTGGGCAGGATCAAGGCCCGAGAATGGGTTCATTTATTGCGTTGTTCGGCGTTGATAATTTTGTTAAGTTGGCTTCGGAGAGGGTATAAAACTTATTTCTAAATTTAATTAAAACTCAAAAAATCTTCAGGCCCTAGCTCCCCCTTGAGGGGGAGCAGGCTAAAATGTTTTAACGGTAGTTAAAACTTTTAGCCGTGGGGGGTCAAAAAAGCTACAACAATAAAGAATTTTCGATTATATCGAATTTTAAAATAAAAGAAATTCAAAAAAACAATTTCTTGATTATCTAAACATTTATGACCCCTCACCGCATCGCCAACAAGTTGGCTCTGCGACTCCCCCTCAAGGGGGGAGTGATTAGACCGAGTATTTTCGTAAAGTGTAGAAATAAAAGTAACCTGGTACCTTTTCTTTTGGTTTCAATCTTAATTAAAACTCATAAATCCTTCAGGCTCCAGCTCCCCCCTTGAGGGCTTACAAATCTTCATTTAATAAAATACTCGCAACGTATACGGAGTCATCACTCTCCCCTTGCGGGAGAGTCGCTTAAGCCAACTTGTTGGCGATGCGGAGAGGGGATTAGAATTGAAGCGACGAAGCAATGAGAAACAAAATCAAGAAATCGTTTTTTTAGAATTTCTTTGCGGATAAACGTTTCATCTTTTTCTTCGAAAAAGATTCACGCCAGGGATTGCTTCGCTTCGCTCATGATCCCGCTCTTCGCTAAAAATAGCCGTTTAGGCTATTTTTTTAACGCGAAGAGCCCGTAAAGCGGGAGAGCTATGACACCGAAATCGTTGCGAGTATTTTCGTAATGTAGAAATAAAAAAGTAACCTAGTACCTTTTCTTTTACTACTTTTATGGATGTGAAAGACAAGTTTTTGCTGGTTTAGACGCTGAAGCTTTTCTCGTGGAAGAGCTTGGTGAAACTTTTTCCTCAGAACTCTTAACCATTTTTGTATCTTCAGAGGGACTGGCTCCGCCATTGGGAGTCGAATTAAACCAGAAAGCGGGCGGAACACATTCCATTGAAGGTTTATCTAATAAAGATTCTGTTGAACTTGTCAGGGTATCGTCACTAGAGTTATAGTACATTGATGTATATCTAGACTCTTGTGGTGTTTTTTCGCTGGGAGTTGGCATACCTAAATTATTAGGCCTTATAGCAACTGGCCTTTTTACGCCTAATGGAAGGGTGTAATTAGATTCTTCATGGAGATCGAGATTGGCACTAGATTTTTTATAGAGAGAAGATTGGCTATGACAAAGAGATTTAAATTTTATTACTTTATGAGCTCCCGCCTCTCTTACTAGTGCTTTTGCCTTAGTAATTAATTTATTTCGGGTCGTTGAAGTTTCTTTCATAAGTAAAAATTAAATTGCTAAATGTGTATTTAAAAATTCTTATTATTAAATATAAAAATAACCAACTTATTTTAAACTTAATGAGATAATTATTTTTTTTGAAATAAAATGAGAAATTATTTTTAACAAGAATTGATAAGAACCCTTAAAAATAAATGTTTATGCATCAAGTAGCGCCAATTAAAACAATGATTAAAAACCAAAAACTATATTTTATTAATCGGAATTTTATGTAAAATGTCGAGTTGCTTTCTGGTTCGCCAAAGCTACCTGCGCGCATGGTAAATTATAATGCGGGCAGTAAAAGTTTTGGAACTTTTTTGAGTTTTTTCATCGCTCACAATGTAAGTAAAAGTCGCGGTTTCTTGATCGTAAAAATGTTGTATTTTCATAAAATTTATTTTTTATAAAAATTGGTTTGATTGAAAATATAATTTTCAAATCAATTTAAAAAGTACAATTATTCCAAGCGATAATTCCGCCTTCAAGATTATAAATTTCAAGATTAGGATTTTCTTCCAAAAGTTTAGCGCCAGCAGTTAAACTGCGCTTTCCAGAGCGACAATGCAAAACCAATTTTTTATTTTTAAAATCGGGTAAAGAATTTATAGAAATTTCACCAAGTGGAATTAGATGTGCTTGATCAATTTTGCTTTCTTGATATTCCGCTAATTCGCGAACATCAATCAAAACTGCCTCATTATTTTTGAGCCATTTTTTAAGAGTAGGGCAATCAATATTCGTAACTGACATAAATTTAAAATAAAATTAGTTAATATTTTTTAAAAAATCCAAAGCGATTTGCGCAACATTTTTTTGCGCTTCTTTTTTGGAGTTTCCTTCGGCAAAAAATTCTTGTTTAAGCCCTTCAATCGTAAGCTTTGAGATAAAGATTGGTTGATGATCAAGCCCGCCTTTTTTCTCGGTGAAATATTGCGGTAATTTTTTAGAGTTGGCTTGAATTAATTCTTGTAATTCTGAAATACAATCTTGTGGAGGTAAAATATTTTTTTCAAGAAATTCTTGCCAAAAATTTAAAATAAATTTCTGAGCTTCGGCAAAATTGGCATCGAGATAAATTGCGCCAATTAAGGCCTCAAGAGCATTTTCAAGATTATTTTTATTTTCATTTCCACCAATTTTTTTTTCACCAAAACTTAGAATTAACATTTTTGGTAAATCGATTTTAGAAGCGATTTGAGCCAAAGTTGCTCCCGCAACCAAACTAGCGTGGCGCTTTGATAAATTGCCTTCATTTTCATTTGGGAATTTATTCATCAAATATTCGCCAATCACTAAAGACAAGACCTTGTCGCCTAAAAATTCTAATCTTTCATAATTAAAATTTTGTGAATTTTTAGTGTTTAAACTCGGATGAGTTAAAGCCATTTTTAATAAATTTTCATCGCGAAAATTATATAAAATTATTTTGTAAAATTCTTGAAAATTTTTCATTCGCTTAAGTTTTTGCCAATTCTTTCGAAGCGAATGGTTTTTAGCCATTGCAAAATTTCAAAAATAGAATTGGGATTTGAAAAGAAAACAACCGAAGCCCGCCCGACTAAATTTTGCTCAGGAACATAGCCAACAAAATTTAAAAATCTGCTATCTTGCGAATCGTCGCGATTATCGCCCATTAAGAAGTAATGCCCCTCGGGAACTATATAAATTCCGGTGTTATCTTGCGGGGTCGTTCCTCGATTATAAGTGTTGATTTTTTTACCATTTGGTAAAATTTCGCTATATTTTTGAAAATTAATTTTTTTATTATTTTCTAGTTCGAAAGCTTCGCCGCTAAAAGTTCTGACTACTTCTTGATCGTTGATAAACAAGGTTCCGTCGCGCATTTGAATGCGATCACCAGGTAAGCCAACGAGTCTTTTTACATAATTAATTGATGGTTGCGAAGGTAATCTAAAGACAGTGACATCGCCTCTTTGGGGCGCATTTTTAAAAATCCGTCCATCAAATAAATTTAGTCCAAGCGGAAAGGAATATCGGCTGTAGCCGTAAGTATATTTGTTAACAAAAATATAATCGCCGATTAATAAATTGGGATACATTGATGATGATGGAATGTGAAATGGCTCGAATAAAAAAGAGCGCAAAATCATTGCGCACAATAATGCCCATAAAAAAGTTTTGATGAATCCATCTTTTTTTGGAGGATTTTCATTTTCAATTTTTGACTCTATTTTTAATTCTTGCGCATCGATTTTTTTATTTTTTTGCGACATTTTAATTTTTATTAATGATTAAATTTTTACCATCCATTTCTTGCGGAATTGCAATTTTAAAAAGATTTAGAATTGAAGGCGCAATATCGTTAAGAGCGCCATTTTCTAGAGTGTAATTATAATGATTTGGTGTAATTAAAATGAATGGCACAGGATTTGTAGTGTGCGAAGTGTGTGGATGATTTTCTGCATCAAGCATGCATTCGATATTGCCGTGATCCGCAGAAATTAGCATCGCGCCATTTTTTTCAATAATAATTTTTTCAAGAATTCCAAGTTGCTCATCAATGGCTTCGCAAGCTTTAATTGAAGGCTCAAGCATTCCAGAATGACCGACCATATCAGGATTAGCATAGTTGGCGACGATGAAATCAAATTTATTTGAAGTGATGGCATCGACTAATTTTTTACCGACTTCGTGCGACGACATTTCGGGTTTTAAATCGTAAGTGGCGACCATTGGTGATTGTACCAAAATTCTTTCTTCACCTACAAATTCTTGTTCGCGTCCGCATGAGAAAAAGAAAGTTACATGAGCATATTTTTCAGTTTCGGCAATGCGTAATTGAGTTAAATTATGCGTCGATAAAATTTCTGGCAAAGAATTTTTTATTTTTTGATGAGGAAATAGAATTTTATAAAAATTATTAAGATCTTTTGAATATTCTGTAAGCGCTAAGGCTTGTGAGAATTTGCGTAAATCAAAAAGTTTTTGCGAAATTTGACGAGCACGATCGGCGCGAAAATTAGCAAAAATTAAACCATCTTTGTCGCTTATCCCCGTAAAGCCTTCAACAATAAAAGGCTTAACAAATTCGTCGGTAATATTTTGCAAATAATTATGCTCAATACCCAAAAAAGCATCGGCAAATTTTTCGCCTTTGGCAAATATTATGGCATCGGTTGCCAGCTCAATTCTATCCCATTTATTATCGCGATCCATGCCATAATAACGACCGCCAATTGTGGCAAATTTAACTTTTTTATCGAGATTTTTTTGGGCTAATGAAAAATATTCAATCGCGCTTTTTTGGGCAACATCGCGACCATCTAAAAAGGCGTGAATAAAGACTTCAATGTTATTTTTTGCCAGCAAATTTGCTAAAAAAATAATGTGATTAAAATGCGAATGAACTCCGCCATCAGAAAATAATCCGAGTAAATGACAAGGTTTATTATTTTCTTTTAAATTGTTAATGAGATTAAGTAAATCGTGGTTTTGGGCGAGTGAGCCATCGATAATGGCTTTGTTAATTTTTGGTAAATCTTGGTAAATTATTCGACCCGCGCCAATCGTGCTGTGGCCAACTTCGGAATTACCCATTTGTCCTTCGGGCAAGCCGACATCAAGGCCGGAAGTTTTTAATTGTGAATGAGGATAAGTTTTTAAAAATCTTTGATAATTGGGCATCTTGGCTTGGGCGATAGCATTGAATTTATTGCTTTCATCGCCAATTCCAAAGCCATCTAAAATGCATAATAAAACTGGTTTCATCTTGTGTAATTTTGGTTTTTAAAAATTGTAATAAAACTATAAAATAATTTGCTTGCGCTTAAATTATAATCTTTAAAAACCTAAAATGATATAATTTTTTATTTCTTTTTTGCCCTAGAAACTAGTGATTGGCTACCACCAGATTTTTGTTGAAACATTTGTAAAACTTTTTCAGCATCTTCAAATGGTACGGCAAAAAATGAAAAACTTTCGAGAACTTTAACATCATCAATATGACGCTGACTCACGCCTGTAGTTTTTTCAATGAATTCGACTAATTTGCGTGGATCCATATTGTCGTTGCGACCTTTGGCAATAAAGAGGCGCGCCGTTCCTTTACGATCAACATAACCACGCTTTTCTTGGTCACCAATTGGGCGATAACCCGAAATTCCACGGTCGTCATAATAAAAATCTTTGTTCTTTTTATAAGAGCCAGTATCGTGAATTTCATTGTAGCTTTTTTCGCTTAACTCATCTTTGAAAGCAACTTTAAGAAGCGCTGATAAAGCGGTTATAGCATCAGGATTTTCTTTTAAAATTTCTTCGGCAATTGTATCTAAATCTTTCGATCCGCCCGCTTTAATAATTTCAGAAATTGCACCTTTAATTCTTTGCTTTTTACTTTCAATAACATCGGCGACATTAGGCACTTTTTGTTTAGTAATTGTAGCGTTGGCGATTCTTTGAATTGAAGTAAGTTTGCGATATTCCGAAGGTGTAATTAGTGTAATTGCGATACCGCTTTTGCCGGCGCGACCAGTACGACCAATACGGTGAACATAACTTTCAGGATCTTGTGGAAGAGAATAATTGATAACATGCGTTAGATTATCGACATCAATACCACGAGCCGCAACATCGGTTGCCACCAAAGTAGTAATTTGTTTGCTACGAAATTTTTGCAAAACTTTTTCTCTTTGACCTTGTGATAAATCGCCGTGAATTGCTTCAGATCTGCATCCGCGATTAGCAAGTTTGTGGGATATTTCATCGGCATCAATTTTAGTGCGACAAAAAACCATTCCATAAAAACTATCTTCAACATCGATAATACGAAATAAAGCTTCAAATTTATCAGATTGCGAAACTTCAAAATACATTTGTTGAATATTAGCGCGACTAATTTTATCGCTCATTGCTGAAATGATTTCGTAATCATTCATGTATTGTTTTGCCAAGCGCTCGATATGACTAGGCATTGTAGCAGAAAATAAAATGGTACGACGAGTTTTTGGCGAAGATTTTAAAATGGTTTCGATATCTTCAACAAATCCCATATTTAACATTTCATCGGCTTCATCGAGAACTATGAAAGAAACTTTTGAAATATCAAGAGTCTTGCGATCTAAGTGATCAAGAATTCTACCTGGAGTGCCAACAACAATGTCAACACCTCTTTGTAAGCGTCCAATTTGGCGATCGATTGGTTGACCACCGTAAACCGCAACGATTTGGGTTTTTTGATTTTCGGCAAATGAACATAACTCTTCAGTAACTTGGATCGCGAGTTCACGAGTTGGAACTAAAATTAAGGCTTGAACTTTTTTTGATTGAGAAACAATGCTTTCAATGATTGGAATTCCGAAAGCTGCGGTTTTGCCAGTTCCAGTTTGGGCTTTACCAATTAAATCTTTGGTGTTTTTTAGCAAGAATGGAATAGTTTGTGCTTGAATGGCGGTTGGCTCTTCGAAGCCTTTTTTACGAAGAGATTCGAGCATGATTTCCGAAAGACCTAAATCGCGGAATTTATCTAAATTTGGCATATATGATTTGTTATGATTTGTGTAATTTTTATTTATAAAAAATAATTATTTTAAATCTTACTAAAATAAAGTTTACATGTAAAGACTTAATTACTTAACACCACAACCAAGTGATTTTAATTAAATTTAGTAATGCAAATTTAGCGTATTCGCAACAAGTTTTTATTTTCGAGTAATGTTTTTATTATTAAAAATGATATTATTTAACATTACAGCCAATTGCTTCGGAGATATTTTTAAAGCCATCTTTTTTTAAATTTGCACTAAGTTGTTTTTTAATATCTTCGACCAATGCGAAACCTTGATAAATAAAGGCTGAATATATTTGAACCAAAGATGCGCCATTTTTTATTTTGGTGTAAGCGTCTTGTGCAGAAGAGATTCCGCCGACGCCAATCAATGGAATTTTGCCATCGGTTAAGCGATAAAAATTGCGCAAAACTTCATTAGATTTTTCAAAAAGTGGCTTGCCACTTAGCCCACCACTTTCAACGGATTTAGAATTTTTTAAATCAAAATTTCTCTCGATTGTGGTATTGCTAATTATGATGCCGTCGATGGCATTATCCATAACAATTTTGGCAATATTTTTTTGTTGTTCTAATTCTAAATCGGGAGCAATTTTTAATAAAATTGGGGTATTTTTATGTGAAATTTTTTGTAAATTATTTTTACATTGTGAAATTTTTTGCAAAAAATCATTGAGTAAACTTTCATCTTGAAGGTCGCGTAAATTTTTTGTATTGGGCGATGAGATGTTGATAGTAATGTAATCAGCATGATCATAAAACTTTTCAAGAAGCAAAATATAGTCCGCAGAAGCATCGATAGTATCTTTATTTTTTCCAATATTAACACCAATTATTTGTGATGAATTTTTGTTAATTTTTGATAAATTATTATAAAAATAATCAGCTCCTAAATTATTAAATCCTAGGCGATTAATTAGGGCTTGATCTTCAATTAAACGAAAAATTCGTGGTTGTTCATTGCCAGTTTGAGCGATTGGTGTTGTAGTTCCCGCTTCAACAAATCCAAAACCAAAATTAAAAAGAGGCATAATAATTTCGGCATTTTTGTCGAAGCCGGCGGACATTCCAACCGGATTTAGAAAATTTAAATTCCACAATGAGTTATTTAAATTTTCATAATCTTTGGGCAAGCTTAAAAGCGAAGAAAATTTTGGCAAAAACTTTAAATAATTGAGCGCTAAATTATGAGCTTTTTCAGGTTCAATTTTAAAAATTAAGGGACGAAAAAATTGATAAATATTCACGTTAAATTCTGGTTAGTTTTTTTATTGGAAAGAATTAATAAGGCAGTTAGGGACGCAACAATAATCAGGATTATGTCGGAAGTCCTTTTTAAAATAATATTATTGGCAAGTTTATCTTTAAGTTTGGCGCGTTTTTTTTCATTTTTTTCTAAAGCAACCGAAACTATGTCGGAATTATTGTCATTAAATTTTTTCCCTAAATAAAATTTTTTAACCGCGATATGAACGGGATGAGACGGTAAAATTAAAGGATTTACTAATAAATCATTTTTACGATCGAGTTTTTTTTGTTGGATTATCGAACTGATTTCGGGCATGCTTATCGAGATAAGTAAAATGCAAATAGTGGTTGCGAGTATTGTGATGCCAATCGGTCCATGAAATTTAATAAGATTTTTTTTAGTAGGAGCGCTTTCATCGTCTTGTAAATCGATTAGAAAAGATTTGTTATTAGAAATTAAAAATAAAATGACCATCGAGTAAATACTAATTACCAAAACCATTTCCTTGAAATTAGCAAAATGCTCGAGGTAGATATTGAAAAGAAATATGATTGTTAAATGCGATGAGATTATTGCAATTACTCGTGTTGTGCGGGTTTTTATAAAGAATAAAATTGCCAGACTTATAATTACAAAAATTAAAATTGTAAAAAAATTTTCAAACGACATTAATCGCGCAAGAGTTCGTTAATCGAAGTTTTAGAGCGGGTTTTCTCGTCAACTTTTTTAACAATAACTGCACAATAAAGCGATAAAGCATTGGCGCTTTTTGATGAAGTGGCAATATTGCCAGGAACTACAACTGAATAGGCGGGAACGCGACCGTAAAAAATTTCGCCAGTTTCGCGATCAATAATTTTGGTAGAGCTTCCGATGTAAACTCCCATAGAAATCACTGAGCCGGTTTCGACGATAACGCCTTCGGCAATTTCGCTTCTTGCTCCGATGAAGCAATTATCTTCGATGATAACTGGATTGGCTTGAAGGGGTTCAAGAACGCCTCCAATTCCAGCTCCGCCAGATATGTGGCAATTTTTACCAATTTGTGCACAAGAACCAACCGTTGCCCAAGTGTCAACCATCGTACCTTCGTCAACAAAGGCTCCAAGATTTACAAAAGATGGCATTAAAACTACATTTTTGGCAATGAAAGCTGAGTGGCGAACGACCGCTCCATTAAGAGCGCGAAAGCCAGCTTTGCGAAAATCATCTTCTTTCCAATCGGCAAATTTAAGAGCGATTTTATCAAAAAATTTAACCGAGTCGCCACTTGATTTATCTAGATCGCTAAGGTAATTATCATTTAAACGAAAAGATAATAAAATGGCTTTTTTTAACCATTGATTTACATGCCAAGAATTATTTATTTTCTCGCAAATTCTTAATTTTCCGCAATCAAGATTAATCATTATTTCATTAACGGCATCACGAATTTCTCCGCTAGTTTGAAAATTTATTTCAGCGCGTTTTTCAAAAGCATTTTCAATGATTTGTTCAAGATTTTTCATAATTAATTATTCCATTGAATTGAATCATAAGATGAACATTTTTCACAAGTGGCTGACCACTTTGAAGATGAATGCCCGCAATTATTACAAATGTAATTACTATTTTTTGGAAGTGTTTTTGAGATTGATAAATTTTTTAAAAATTCATCATTATTGCCCAAATGCTTTTCAGTATAAGCTAGAAGCCTATAAAGGCTTTGAGTTTTTTCATTCACAAGCGCTAAATTTAAAAATTCCTTAGCAACTTGAAATGCGCTGGCACGGTATGATACTACAGCAATGGCAATATTTCCGATGGTAGAATCAGAGTTTAATATAGCTAATTTTTTTACGGCATAAATACGCTTTTTTAACGAAGCTTTGCGATAAAGTGAATCGTAAATTTCAACTAAAATAATGTACGGATTCTCTTTCCATAGATTTTTAATAATCGAAATAGCTTTAAATTTAAAACCAAGTTTTATCCAAGATTTTATTAAAATTTCATTGGCAGGTAAAAATTGATTATCGCTTGAGAGAGCCATTTTACAATATTTTATAGCACGAAAATATTTTTTATTTTTTAAAGCCTCGTGAGCCAAGGAGGTGTTCAGTATAACAAGATCGCGTTTTTGTAGTTCTTCCTTGAATTTATCGGCGCCAAATTCATTTATTAAAGATTTTATTGATTGCCAATTGCCATTCTTTTTGTAAAGCTTCAGGAGTTCTTGGGCGGTTTTAATGCTGTCTTTTTTTAGAACTAAAATTTGTTTAGCAAGTTCTATCGCTTTTGCATCTTCATTATTATTAATGGCTATTTTTAATTTGGATTTAAGAAGAAGAATTTTGGCGTGTGGATTTTTATCATATTGTGCAAAATATTTTTGAGAAATATCAAAATCATTATTTTCGAGAGCAAATTTTGCTTCAAAGAAATTATTTAAATTTTTGTATTTAATTTGCTTGGAAAAATCTTTGTGAATTTTTTTAGCGCTTTCATAATCATCAACTTCAATTGCCAGAAGTAATCTTGATAATGTTTCAAAGCCTTTATGATGATTTGATATTATTTTTTCAAGTTTTCTGGTGTAGCTTTTTTTGAATAATAGTTTTAGTAATTGTGGAAATTTTATCGATAATAAGCGTGTTAAAATATATGAAATTAGAGCGATGGAAACTAAGAAAAATGCGAATATTAATGTGGCGGTTAGAATGTCGGTTTGAATTTCATATCCAAGCCAATTTAAAATGAGAGAGCCGTTGTTTTCAATAATCCATACAATGCTGGTGGTGATAGTGAAAACTAGAAAAATATACCATAATATTGTGAACATAATTTCAAAATCTAAGTTAAGCTTTTTAAATATTTAATTATTTCTTTATCGGCGCTTTGAATTTCAATTGCGATACTAAGTTCTTCAAGAAATTTTTGAATAATTGGGAAATAAGATTTGTCGAGAGAAAGACTTTTATTCAAAGCTTCTTGGTAATTTTTTTGTGATAATGCTAATTCGATTTGATTTATAACGCCTTCAAGTCGATCTGGATTAAGGTTTTTTACTTTGCGGATCACGACTAATTTGTTAAAATTATGACGAAGTTTTTCAAATAAACTGGCTTTTTTTTCGTTATAATTTTCATTTATAATTAGCTGATTGGTTACTGATTTGAAAGACTCCATCAACTTTTTCTGAGTTGAAAATAATACATAACCTTCTTTGATTACAACAAATTTATTTTGTAAAAATTCATCACTTACAGAAAGTAAATCATAACCTTCAATTTCGGATTTACACTCTTCGCCATTAAATAATTTTTCGCGCAATTCAACATAATTTACGATTAGTTTATTAAGTTTTTCTCGGCTTTTTAATTTAATAAAATCGCCTTTAAAATTACGCAGTTGATTATTAATATCTTCGATTTGAACCTGGTTTTTAATTAAAAGTTGATAAACAAATTCCGCACCTTTTTCTTTGATTTCGCTAATGTTTAAATCATGAACGGTGGTTTCATTTTCTAGGCCAGTTTTATATTCATCAGAAATATCAAGAATTGAGTCTTCTTTTGAATCTTTATCAAGACTAGCAATCGGTTTTTTAACAATAACACCCTCATTGTTTTGCAAGTTTTTGTAAATAATCAGGCAAGCAAAAGTTAAAAGGAAAACAAAAAAGGATTTTAATAAAAAATGACTCTTTTTTTTTGCCTTGTGTGGAGTTGAATTCTCCGATTCAATTTTAATTTCTTTATTATTTTGTGTCATAAAATTTATTTAAAACAGGATTTTTATGAAAAATTTGAGTTTTTTTGAATCCAATTTTTTGAGCTTTTTTTGCAATTTTATTGCTTAAGCACATTATGTTTGGATAATTAAAATATTCAACAAAATTATGCTTTACACACATTTTATTAAAAATTTCCAGCGAATTTTGTGAAAAAATTAAAATCTCATCAAATTTATTTTTCTTATTAAAAGAAATTAACTCTTTCGAAAATTTCTTAATTTCACAAGTTTTATAAATCTCAAAATTTTTAATTTCAAAACCTTTTTTTTGGAGCTTATTTTTAAAATCAAAACTAATTTTTTCGCCATGAAAATAATGGATTTCCTGAGGCTCAAGATTTTTAATTATTATTTTATAAAGCTCTAATCCCGATGATTTTTTAGGGTAAAAAATATTTTTATATCCGAGTGTTTTTATTTTAGTAGCGGTACTTAATCCAACTGTATAAATAGGAGTTTCTTTTGGTATTTTAAGTTTTTGTAAAATATAAATTGCGTTGGCGCTAGAAATTAAAATATTAGAAATTTGCGGAACTTCATTTTTTATTAAATCAATGGCTAGTAAATTTTTTTTAATTGAAAAAAGTGGTTCAATAAAAACTTTAAATCCTAAGTCCTCAAAAGTGGCTTTGAGTTTTTTAGAGCGATTTTGGGATCGAGTGATTAAGATATTTTTCATTAATTGATTGCCAAGTTAAAAATCAATTTGTAAAATGGTTAAGATTATAAGTATTACCAATTAAAATTCAAAATCAAATGAATATTCACGAATATCAAGCAAAGGCATTGCTAAAACAATTTAATGTTGCGGTTCCAGAAGGTCATCCAGCTTTTTCAGTTCCTGAAGCAGTTGAAGCTGCGAAACAACTAGAGTCCGCAGGTCATAAAGTTTATGTGGTTAAAGCACAAATTCATGCTGGAGGTCGCGGTAAAGCGGGTGGTGTGAAGGTTGTTAAATCAATTGAAGAGGTAAAAGAAAAAGCTTCTCAAATTCTTGGTAAAGTTTTGGTTACTCCTCAAACTGGCCCAGAAGGTAAACAGGTTAAAAGACTTTATATCGAAGCTGGTTCAAATATTAAAAAAGAATATTATCTTTCAGCGGTTGTTGATCGCAAAACCAAGACAATAGTTTTCATGGCTTCAACTGAAGGTGGTGTTGAAATCGAAGAAGTTGCTGTCGATCATCCAGAAAAAATTATTTCTGTTAGCGTTGATCCAGCTTCAGGAATTCAATCTTGTCATGCTCGCAAACTTGGTTATGGAATAGGTCTAAAAGGCGAAACTTTGAAAAAATTTTCAAAATTAGTTTTTTCGCTTTACGAGGCTTTCGTTGCAAAAGATGCTTCGCAAATTGAAATCAATCCTTTAGTTGAAACTGTTGAGGGCGATATTATTGCTCTTGATGCTAAAATTAATTTTGATGACAATGCTTTGCATCGTCACGATGATATCAAATCTCTACGCGATCTTGATGAAGAAGAAGCTCTTGAAATTGAAGCTTCAAAATATGATTTGAGCTACATTAAAATGGATGGTCAAATTGGTTGTATGGTTAACGGCGCTGGTCTGGCTATGGCTACAATGGATATCATTAAACTTTTCGGTTCTTCGCCAGCTAACTTCCTCGATGTAGGCGGTGGCGCTACTCGTGAAAAAGTTACGGCGGCCTTTAAAATTATTTTATCCGACAGTAATGTAAAAGGAATTTTAGTTAATATTTTTGGTGGAATTATGCGTTGCGATATTATTGCTAACGGCATTATTGAAGCTGCCAAAGAAGTTAGTCTGAGTGTGCCTTTAGTAGTTCGTCTTGAAGGAACGAATGTTGATTTGGGTAAAGAAATTCTTGCGAAATCGGGTTTGGCAATTATTGCGGCCAATGATTTAGGTGACGCTGCTCAAAAAATTGTAAAAGCTGTTAAAGAATATACTTCACAAAGCTAAATTACGATTAACAATTTTAAATTTTCTTAAATTAATAAAATAAAAAATGTCAGTTCTAATTAATAAAAATACAAAAGTTATTTGCCAAGGATTTACGGGTTCGCAAGGCACTTTTCATTCCGAACAAGCAATTGCTTACGGAACAAAAATGGTTGGCGGAGTTACTCCGGGAAAGGGTGGTACTAAACATCTTGAATTGCCGGTTTTTGATACCGTGTTTGACGCGCGTAAAAAAACTGATTGCAACGCTTCCGTAATTTATGTTCCACCGCCATTCGCGGCGGATGCTATCATTGAGGCAATCGATGCTGAAATTGAATTAATCGTGTGCATAACTGAAGGAATTCCTGTGCTTGACATGGTTAAAGTTAGAAAAGCTTTAAAGGGTTCAAAATCTCGCTTAATCGGTCCAAACTGCCCAGGAGTTATTACTCCAGATGAGTGTAAAATTGGTATCATGCCAGGACATATTCACAAGCGTGGTAAAATCGGAATCGTTTCTCGTTCAGGAACTTTAACTTATGAAGCTGTTCATCAAACCACCAGAGCTGGGCTTGGTCAAACGACTTGTATCGGTATTGGTGGCGATCCAGTTAACGGTACGAATTTTATCGATTGTCTCGATTTATTTTTATCGGATGAAGAAACTCAGGCCATGATTATGATTGGCGAAATTGGTGGTACCGATGAAGAAGAGGCGGCAGAATTCTTGCGTCTTGAAGCAAGAAAAGGTCGCAAAAAACCAATGGTCGGATTCATCGCTGGCAGAACTGCTCCTCCGGGACGCAGAATGGGTCACGCTGGTGCAATTATTTCTGGTGGAAAGGGCGGAGCCGAAGAAAAAATCGAAGCCATGAAATCAGCAGGAATAGCTGTGGCTGAAAGCCCGGCATTACTTGGCGAAACTATGTTAAACTTGTTAAAGAAATAAATTATTTTTCTTAACAAATTATATAAATGGTTATAAATATTTAACCAAAGTTATTGTAAAATTTATTTTTGAATTTTCTTATATAGTTTTATATAAAAATTAATTTAAAAATAAGTTTTGCATAAATTCTTTAAAAAGTTATTTTCATATAGCTTTTTTTAATAACCAAATTTTAGAATTTTATTTTTTGTTAAATTTGTTAAAATATTTTTAAAGAAAAGTTACAATTTTATTTTTGATGGTTATAAAAATAAGCGATAAAAACTATTAAATCTATTAAATCACAATCAACAAAAACTACTTTAGGAGAAATTATGACAAGTATTATCGACCGCAAAAAAGCCCTCGAATCCGCCTTATCACAAATTGATAAACAATTTGGAAAGGGTTCGGCAATGAAATATGGTGATCGTCCACAACTTGATATCGAAGTTATTTCAAGCGGTTCGCTTGCACTCGATGTCGCTCTAGGTGTTGGTGGCTATCCGCGTGGCAGAATAATTGAAATTTATGGTCCAGAAAGTTCTGGAAAAACTACTTTAACTCTTCATGCGATTGCTGAAGCTCAAAAAGCAGGATTATCTTGCGCATTCGTCGATGCTGAACACGCATTCGACCCCTCTTATGCTAAAAATTTACATATCAATCTTGATGATTTGATTATTTCTCAACCTGATAATGGCGAAGCTGCGCTTGAAATCACCGACACTTTGGTGCGTTCTGGAGCGGTTGATTTAATCGTTATCGATTCAGTGGCGGCTTTAGTTCCACAAGTTGAGCTTGAAGCTGGCATGGCTGATAATCAAATGGGTTTGCAAGCTCGTTTGATGAGTAAAGCTTTGCGTAAACTTACCTCGACTGTTTCTAAAAGCAATTCAACGGTAATTTTCATTAACCAAATTCGTATGAAAATTGGTGTGATGTTTGGTAATCCTGAAACTACTACGGGCGGTAATGCTCTAAAATTTTACGCTTCGGTGCGCCTTGATATTCGTCGTGGCAATGCCATTAAAGATCAAGAAGAAGTTTTAGGCAACGAAACCAAAGTTAAAGTCGTAAAAAATAAAGTTGCGCCACCATTTAAAACCGCGGAATTTGAAATAATTTACGGCGAAGGCGTTTCAAGAATTGGCGAAATTATTGATTTGGGAGTGAAGTTTGAAATTCTTGAAAAATCTGGATCTTGGTATGCTTTTAAAGGCGCTAAAATCGGACAAGGAAAAGAAAATACCAAAGCATATTTTAAAGAAAATCCAAAAATTGCCGCAGAGGTTGAAGATTTAGTCCGTGCCAAACTCGGAGTTAGTAAATCAACAAAAAAATCTGTAAAAGACGAAGAGAGAGACGCTAAAATGGTTAGTACTGAAAAAAAGCGTAGTAAATCTGCAGAATAATTTTTAAATAAGCTAAATTTTTTTCAACAAATTTAGCTTATTAATTTTTTTTAAAAGAAGCTTAAAAAAATTAAATTATTCAATTTGAGTCTTGAAATATCGTTGATCAAGCGCATTAAATTGTTTTTTATATTTAGTGCGCTTGAATCGGCATAAAATTTTTTTCAGAGTTGCGCTCAAGCAATGGCGGGATTTTTATTCCAAAAATATTTTTGTCATAATTTATCTTGACGAAATGATTATTATTGGCAAAAATATAAAGATTGATTACATAAATATTTTTTAATCTTTGCTTAAATTTGTTGTAAATATTATTCTTAAAAAAAGCTAATCATTTTAAAATAAATTGACTTAAAAAATTTATCGTGAGATGGCAAATTAATTTGCTCAAAGCGACTCATTTTTTCGATTAAAAAAGCAAATTTAAGTTAAAAAAATTAATTACAAATACGCACCCGTAGCTCAACTGGATAGAGTATCTGACTACGGATCAGAAGGTTGCAAGTTCAAATCTTGCCGGGTGCACCAAATCAATAAATTGATAGTCAAAAAATCCCTCCTAAGAATCAAAATTTACCAAGAGATTATAAGTTGAAAATTAGTGAATACCCTAAGCCAACTTCTGATAGAAAATGGTTGAGAATATTTTAAAATAATTGAAAAAATAATCTAAAATTAAGTGGCAAAACCTAGATTAGTTGTTTTTTTACCTAAACAATTTCACATAACCTTCAAACACAAAATTGCGATTGCGTTTTTGTCCCGTTATTTCTTTCAAAATTTTCAACTTAACAAAATCGTCAATTAAGCGTAAAGCAGTTGAAATGTTGATGTTGAAAAGATTCACCACATCAGAGCTATCAACCATCGGGTTTGAATAAAGATGTTGCAAAAACTCTCTCGCCATTTCTTGTTTTTTGCCAAGTTTGGCAATTTTTATTTCCACTTCGCTTCTTAATTTTATAATGTTCTTGAAAGTTTGAATCGAATTTTCTGAAGTCGCGCGCATGCCTTCCAAAAAGAATTTTAGCCACTGAACTAAATCATTGTGAGTTCGAACGCGGGTTAAATTATCGTAATAAAGTGATCGGTGTTTTTCAAAAAAATCGGACAAATAAAGCGTTGGTTTCGACAATAAATCATTACTAACCAAATAAAGCGTAATCAACAAGCGACCGATTCTGCCATTGCCATCAAGAAATGGGTGAATGGTTTCGAATTGATAATGGGCGATGCCAATTTTTATTAATTGTGGAATTGCTAAATTTTCATTGTGCAAAAACTTTTCCAAATCATTCATTAAATCATCGA
>Ga0209443_1000269_pt1 | contig 34733 bp, 25 predicted proteins | sample LauGreBMM110DCMD_2_FD_187571 | JGI IMG/M metagenome (GOLD analysis project Ga0209443, IMG submission 187571) | Freshwater lake microbial communities from Lake Michigan, USA - Su13.BD.MM110.DCMD (SPAdes) (version 2) | ecosystem: Environmental > Aquatic > Freshwater > Lake | place: Lake Michigan... | reverse complement strand
GGGCCGAGGGCGTGCTTTCCCGGATCCCGTTGACCGGACCGCAACTGGAGCAACTCCAGCAGGCGTTCGTCCTCGCCGAATCGCCGGGCCATTTCGGGCGGGCCTTCATGGGCGAACGTTGCTTGGCGCTGGAGCACTTCACCATGCCGGCCAGCAAGCTGCTCCCCTTGTTGACGGGAGCCGCAGGTGCCCCGGCCAACACCTCCAGCGGTTGGCAGGGGTTCGCCGAGGTCAGCTTCTGGCAACTTTACACCGTGAGCGGGATCAAGGGTCACGACTGCGCCTACTACCTCGACCGTATGGATGAGCTCATCGAAACCGGCGCCCGGCCGCGCACCGAGTTGTTGGACCGGCAGGAACGATTCGGGCGGGAAGTCCGACGCATGCAGACGCAGCTCAGCGGCATCTTGCGTCCGTTCTCACGTCTCGGGTTGCCGGCCTTCGAAATGGCGTCGGCCAAAGAGCTCCGCTCGGTCACCACGCTCCGCTGCGCGCAGACCGCGATGGCGGTCGAACGCTGGCGATTGGCCCACAGCGACGCGCTGCCGCCGACACTCGATGTGCTGGTGCCGCAGTTCCTCGCCGCCGTGCCCATCGATCTGATGGACGGGAAGCCGCTCAAGTTCCGGGCGTTGGCCAAGGGCTATGTGGTCTACAGCTTTGGCGAGGACGGCCTCGACGACGGCGGGCTTCCTTTCAACGAGCGGGGCCCGGATCCCAAGGACAAGAACAAGCGGTCGAACCGCTGGGACTACACCTTCACCGTCACGCGCTGAAGCGGTCGTGGCACTGGACGGCGGAGGCGGCGCGAGGTGCCCGCAAGGAGCGCTCAGTCGGTCCGACGATCACTTCCTCGGGCCGACCGCACAACTTGCCGCCGCCCACGGCTGGCGACAGATCCTGCTGGTCAGCTCCGGCCACCACTTGGCCCGCGCCGAAGCCGTCTTCCGGAAGGCCGGACTGGACGTCATGCCCGCCGGCGCGGAATTCCTTGGCCTCGATGGCTTGGACGGCAAGGGCTCTTGGAGGGTCGTCCCGCGAAGCCGGGGCTTCGATCTCATAGGCTACTGGGCGCACGAACAGGTCGGCTGGCTCCTCTACCGTTGGAACGGCTGGGTCTAGCCGGAAGGCGGCAACCGTAGGGGCTGAGGTGATGAATTTTCGTCCCGAACAAAAACATCGCTTGCAATCACCCTACCGTTCTCGCATTTAAAGCCCCGCTTCGGCGATTGCGAGTGTAGCTCAGCCTGGTAGAGCGTCACCTTGCCAAGGTGAATGTCGAGGGTTCGAATCCCTTCACTCGCTCCAGTTTATCTTGCCCGGTTCCATCAATGGAACCGGGCTTTTTTCTTTGGAGCCTCCAAGGAACGATGGCTGCCGGTCCGCGAGGTTGTGATTGGAAGTGGCGGACACGTCGACGGAAGCAGCGGGGTGTAGTGCTCCGTGTGGCTGCGGCTCACTTCGGCGCGCTGCCGATGCCGACGACGCGGGGAGAAGTCACGGACGGGCGGCAGCCCGTCCCTACCCTCGTGGGTAGGGTCCGCGCTGCCGCGCGGCCCCTGAGGTTGCTTCGATTTCTCGGACGATGAGGAAGGGTGATCGAGCACCGTGGATCGCATCAAAGAATCCCCTCCCGGGACCCGCCGCAAGTTCGACCCAACCTTCAAGCGCGAGGCCGTCCGCAACTGGCTGGCCAGCAGCAAGTCAGCGGCGGTCGTCTCCAAGGAACTCGGTCTCGGCGAAGGACTGCTCTTCGCCTGGCGCAAGCTTCTACCCCAGGACGACCGCCTCTTTTTACCGATCTTGCCGAGCCATGCGGTCTCGGCACCTCTCGGGAAAAGTGTCCGCCTGCTTTGCAGGGCCCGCGGGAACCCCCATAGTCCGGCCGTGAGCCATCGTCCCGGAACTCCGCTTCCCGAACCCGGGCGGCCTGCCCGCCGACGGATCCCTCGGTCGTTCAAGGAGCTCACGCCGAGCAACCATTTCAACCCGCGCACGTTCTTCCGCGAGATGGTTTGGAAGGCGTTCTTCACCCCGCGCAGCGGTTCGACGAAGGTGCCGAGCTTCCCGGTGCTGAAGGGCTCCGAGCTCGCGCTGACCTGGATCGGCCACGCGTCGTTCCTGCTCCAGTTCCCCGACCTCAACGTCATCATCGACCCGAACTTCGCGAATTGGCTCTTCCTGCTGAAGCGGCTCAAGCGGCCGGGCCTGAGCGTGAAGGACCTGCCTCCGATCGATCTGGTGCTGCTCACGCACGCCCACTTCGACCACTTCCACAAGCCGAGCCTGCGCAAGCTGCCGTCGCCCAAGATCGCGGTCATGCCGTGGGGCTGCGGGTCGCTGGCGAAGCGGCTCGGCTTCGAGCGCATCGTCGAGTTGCAGTGGTGGGAGACCTTCGGGCACGGCGATTGGAAGGTGACGCTCGTGCCGGGCAAGCACTGGGGCGCGCGCACGCTCCGCGACGCCCACCGCGGCTGGGGCGGCTTCGTGCTCGAACACCACGGGCGCCGCGTCTACCACGCCGGCGATTCCGGCTATTTCGAAGGCTTCGAGGAGATCGGCCAGCGGATGCGTCCCGAGATCGCGCTGTTGCCCATCGGTGCCTACTTCCCCGATTCCTTCCGGCACACGCACATGGGGCCCGACGAAGCGGTGAAGGCCTTCCGCGACCTCGGCGCCGAATGGCTCGTGCCGATGCACTTCGGCACCTTCAAGCTGAGCTTCGAGGCGATGGACGAACCGGAGCGCTGGCTGCGCGAGCTCGCCGAGGCGCAACGCCTCACCCAACATCTGCGCGTGCTCGAAGAAGGCGTGCCCGAGAAGTTCTGACGCGGGACCGATCGTCCTTCTCGCGTCCCACGTCCCACGTCCCACGTCCTGCCGATGCGGGGCTTTGCGAGGACACGGGCACCCGCTAAACTCCCGGCCATGCCGATCTACGAGTTCCATTGCGACGACTGCGGAAGCGACAGCGAGGTGCTGGTGCGCTCGAGCCATTGGGAAGGCACGCCCTGCCCCGGGTGCGGTTCCGCCAAGCTCTCCAAGAAGTTCTCCACCTTCGCGGCGAGCATCCCGGGCGGCGGTGCCGCGGACAACGCCGACTGCTCCGGCGTGCCCAGCTCCTGCGGCATGTGCGGCACGGGCAAACCGCATTCCCATTGATCCGGCGCGGCCCGCGGATCAGCGCTGGTCTTCCATCTCGCGGTCCACGATCACGTCGAGTTCCAGCGCGACCTTCTTCCCGAGTTGCTGGCGGATCTCGCGCTGGGCGGCCATGCGGATCTGTTTCACCTTGCGCGCGCCCACGCCGATGAGCATGCGCTGATAGCGGTCGTTGGGCGTGACGATGGCGGCGGTCACGTGGAGCACCGGCTTGCCCTCGGCGTCGGGCTTCTCCTCGACGATGTCGACCTCGACCTGCGTGCGGTAGGGCACCTCTTCGCCGGTGTAGAGATAGACCTTCTCCCGGATCATCTCCGCGACGCGGAAATCGAGCGTCGTGTTGGTGATCTGGTCGTCTGGATAGAGCTGCGGCCCGAAGGGCATCCGCGCGAGCAACACCTCGATCAGCGCCTCGCAGCCTTCACCGGTCAGGCCCGAGGCCTCGACCACGGCGTCGTACTCCTCGGCGCCGCAACGAAGCCAGGCATCGCGGAAAGGCCGCTCGGGCAGGTCGGACTTGCCGATGCACAGGATGCGCGGTTGGCGCACGCGCTTCACGGCGGTGGCGACCATGTCGTTCTCGGGACCGACATCGCGGGCCGGGTCCACGACATGCAGGATGACGTCGATGCCCCGCATCGCCTGCTCCGCGCGCTGGTGCAACGAGTCGACCAAGGAGCTCTTGTGCGTCTGGAAGAACCCCGGGGTGTCCACGAAGATCACCTGGCCGCCCGGGCGATGGACGATGCCGTGGACCGGGTGCCGGGTGGTCTGAGGACGCGGGGTGACGATGGAGATCTTGCTGCCGACCAGCGCGTTGATGAGCGTGGATTTGCCGACGTTGGTGCGGCCGACGACGGTGACCATCCCGGAACGATAGGCGGCGGGCGGGGCGGGCGGGGCGGGCGATGGAATCGGCGATTCGGTCATGCGAGGGCGACAGACTAGCGGAACCCCGCCGAGGGGGAAGCACCGTGGTGCGCGGCGCCCGGCATGTCGGGCTGCGTCCGAGCGCTTGCCTCGTCCGCGCGCAGCGATTAGGACGGTCCGCGCATGATCCCCCGATTCCTCTCCCGGCCTGGAGCCCGTCTGGCCATCGCGGCCCTCTCCGCTTCCGGCACGCTCGTCGCCGACCAGCCCAACCTGCCCGCCGCCGCGCCGCTCCCGGCCGGATACAAGCTCGTCCACGAGCAACATTTCGATTCCGCGGACGCGTTGCGCAGCTTCGCCATGACGGACCCGGCGGCGTGGAGGTTCTCGGCCGACGGGAACAGCCATGCGCTCGAACTCGCGCAGCAGAGCCGCTACGAGCCGGCCTTCCGCTCGCCCCTCAACATCGCGCTCATCGCGGACCGCGTCTTCGGTGACTTCGTGCTCGAGGCCGACCTCATCCAGACGGGCAAGGAGTACGGGCACCGCGACATGTGCCTCTTCTTCGGCGTGCAGGACCCGTCACATTTCTATTACGCCCACATCGCCACCAAGGGCGACGACCATGCCCACAACGTCTTCGCGGTGGACGGCGCGCCGAGGCTGAAGTTCGCGAACCGGACCACGACCGGAGCAAATTGGGGGCTCGGGGTGTGGCACCGCGTCCGGTTGGAGCGCCGCGCGGGCGACGGCACGGTGAAGGTGTTCTTCGACGACATGAAGACGCCCATCATGGTCGCCGAGGACAAGCGGTTCGGCACCGGCTACATCGGCTTCGGTTCGTTCGACGACACCGGCAAGGTGGACAACATCCGCATCTGGTCGCCCACCGAGCCCGAACAAAAGCCCACGACCTTCTATCGCCGGCTTGCGCCGTGAATCCTTCGGCCGAAACTCCAACGCGCCGGCCTGCGAGGCGTCGGGTCACTTTGCCCGTTTGAAGAATCCGACCGCCACGCCGTCAGTAGAATGCCCGCGAACCCGAAACTCCCCATCTGATGAAGACCCCTGCCCTCCTCTGTGCCCTTCTGGTCGGTTGCTCCTCCTTGTGCGCGGCCGATTGGCCCCAATGGCGCGGCGCCGCCCGCGATGACCATTCGCCCGACACCGGGCTCCTGAAGACCTGGCCCGCCGGCGGACCGGCACAGGTGTGGCTCTTCAAGGACGCCGGCCTGGGCTACGCGGGCTTCTCGATCGCCGACGGCCGCCTCTACACCATGGGTTTGCGCGGCGAGCAGGAGTTCCTCATCGCCGTCGACATCGCGACCGGAAAGGAGGCGTGGTCCGCTCCTGCCGGGTCCCGATATCCGAACGGCTGGGGCGACGGCCCGCGCATGACGCCCACCGTGGACGGCGATCGCGTCTACGCCGTCGGCGGCAACGGCCTGCTCATCTGCGCGGCAACCAAGGATGGCAAGGTCCGCTGGCAGAAATCGCTCGTCACCGACCTCGGCGGGAAGCTCCAAGGCTGGGGCTACACTGAATCGCCGCTCGTGGTCGGAGGCAACCTGCTCTGCACGCCCGGCGGCCCGCAGGGGACGATGGCCGCGCTCGACAAGCTCACCGGCGACGTCGTCTGGCGCACGAAAGACCTGACCGACGAGGCGCAGTACTCGTCGCCCGTGCTCTTCCAGCAGGCCGGCAAGCCGCAGGTCGTGCAACTGGTGACCAAGCAGTTCTTCGGCGTCGATCCGGCGACCGGGAAAGTGCTCTGGCGTTCCGAGTTCCCCGGTCGCGTCGCGGTCATCCCCACGGTCATCCCGCACGCCGGCCACGTGTACGCCACGTCGGGCTACGGCGTGGGCTGCAAGCTGGTGAAGATCGCCGGCGACGGGAACTCGGTCGAGACCGTCTACGAGAACAACAAGGTGATGAAGAACCATCACGGCGGCGTGGTGCGGGTCGACGGGAACATCTACGGCCATTCGGACGGCAGCGGCTGGGTCTGCCAGGATCTGATGACCGGCAAGGAGATCTGGAGCCACAAAGGCTTCGGCAAGGGCGCGATCCACTACGCCGACGGCATGCTGTACTGCCTCGACGAGAAATCCGGCGAAGTCGCGCTGATCGAGGCGTCGCCCAAGGGCTGGACGGAGCACGGTCGTTTCAAGCTCGACCCGCTGAGCACGCAGCGGAACCCGCAAGGCGGGATCTGGCCGCATCCCGTCGTCGTGGGCGGGCGCCTCTACCTCCGCGACCAGGAGCTGCTCTACTGCTTCGACGTGAAGGGCAAGTGACTTGGCCCGGCCGCGCCGGAGTGGCGGGGAGTGGCCGTAGCGGTGCCGGCGCGTGGATCATCTTCGCGATCGGTTCCGCGCCCGCCTAGGGCCCTCCCTGCCGGGCGATCTCCGGCGTGTCCCTGTATTTTACCGATTGCTGCGCGGCGGACGTTTGTCACGGTCGGCCCATGCGCCCCCTTCTCCTCGCGTTCGCCACCGCCTGCGTCGCGCTCGGCGCGCCGGTGGACGATTTCCTCGCGGCCGCTTCCGCCAAGCACGGCGATGCCGGGGCCAAGGCCGCCCGGTTCCTCGTCGAGCACATGCCCGCGAAGGACCGCGCCGGGCTTTCCGCGGAGTTCCTCGGCGAGAACCTCGACCTCGCCCTCCAGGCGCGCGCCGAGTTCCCCTGGGCCGCGAAGGTGCCCGAGGACATCTTCCTCAACGACGTGCTGCCCTACGCCGTCTTCGACGAACCGAGGGATGCTTGGCGCGCCGACTTCCTGCTCCGTTCCCGCGCCATCGTGAAGGATGCCAAGTCCGCCTCGGACGCCGCCCAGGCGCTCAACCGCCAGCTCTTCAACCTCGTGAAGGTCCACTACAACACCGGACGCAAGCGCCCGAACCAGAGCCCCAAGGAATCCATGGAATCCGGCAAGGCCACCTGCACAGGGCTCTCCATCCTCCTCGTCGATGCGTGCCGATCGGTCGGCATCCCGGCCCGCGCCGTCGGCACGCCGTTGTGGGCGAACGAGCGCGGCAACCATACCTGGGTCGAGATCTGGGATGGCGACTGGCACTTCACGGGCGCGGACGAACCGGATGCAGCGGGGCTCGACCGCGGCTGGTTCACCGGCGACGCGGCGCAGGCCAAGGCCGACGTCCCGCGCCACGCGATCTACGCCACCTCATGGAAGCGGGACGGCCTCGGCTTCCCGATGGTCTGGGCCGGCAAAAGCGAGGAGGTCGCCGCCGTCAACGTCACCGCGCGCTACGCGAAGCCCGAGGCCAAGGCGGCCGAGGGGACCCTCGCGAAACTCGGCGTGCGGCTCTGGGATTCCCGAGGCGGCACCCGCCTCGCCGCCAAGGTCTGCGTGCTCGACGGCGTCCGCCGCGCCTGCGCCGCGGCCGACACCAGGACGGGCACGGCCGACCTGAACGACATGCCGCGCTTCGGCCTGGCGCCGGGCACGCGCGGATGGCTGCGCTTCACGCGCGGCGAAGAGATCCGCGAGATGCCTTTCGGCGCGCTCACCAAGGGGGATCCCACGGTCGACGCCGTCTGGTCCGACCTCGCGCCCGTGACTTCCGCCCAAGCCGCGATCGAGGAGTGGCTCGCGCTCGCGCCGGACGACCGGAAGGCCGACGCCCCTGCCCTGCGCGCTTCCCTGACCCGCTCCGAGGCCGCGCGCGCCATCGATCTGATCACCGCCGACCGCCTGGCCCGGCTCGCCATCGGACGTCGCGAGGAGATGGACAAGAAGGCCCTGACCATCGGCGACAAGACGCTGAAGTGGATGGCGAAGACCTTCGGCGATCCGCCGACCAACGGCCGGAGCCTGTGGATCTCCATGCACGGCGGCGGCAACGCCCCTGCCTCGGTGAACGACCAGCAGTGGACCAACCAATCGCGTCTCTACGAACCGGCCGAGGGCATCTACATCGCGCCGCGCGCGCCGACCGACACGTGGAACCTCTGGCACGAAGGCCACATCGACCCGCTCTTCCAGCGCCTGATCGACGACCACGTCGCCTTGGCGGGTGTCGATCCGGACAAGGTCTATCTCATGGGCTATTCGGCCGGCGGGGACGGCGTCTGGCAGCTCGCTCCGCGCATGGCGGACCGCTTCGCCGCCGCGGCGATGATGGCGGGGCATCCCAACGAGGCCTCGCTGCTCGGCCTGCGCGACCTTCCGTTCGCGCTCTTCATGGGCGGTGACGACGCGGCCTACAACCGCAACAAGATCGCCGCGAGCCGCGCCGCGGATCTCGACAGCCTGGCGCAAGCGGATCCGGGCGGGTACGTCCACTTCGCGCGGATCTATCCGGGCCTCGGCCACTGGATGAAGAAGCAGGACGCCGAGGCGTTGCCGTGGATGGCGAAGTTCCGTCGCGACCCGTGGCCTAAGAAAGTGGTGTGGCAGCAGGACGACGTCGTCCACCACCGCTTCTACTGGCTGCAGATCCCCGGCGAGATCCCGGTCAAGGACCGCCAGAAGACCGTCGCCCGTGTCGACGACCGCACGATCACGCTCGAAGGCGAGGTGCCGTCGGGGATGGTCCTGCGGCTCTCCGACCGGTTGCTCGACCTCGACCGCCCTCTGGTGGTCCGCGCGAACGGGCGTGAGGTCTTCAACGGAAAGGCGGTGCGCCGTGCCGCGGATATCGTGGCCTCGCTCGAAGAACGAGCCGACCCGTCGTCCGCCGCGACGGCGCTCGTGCGCCTCGACTGAATCCTTGGACGGAACGCTTGCCGCAGGCCCTGCTCCTGCCGAGCAGGCCGGGTCTGCCCAGCGAAAGCCGGCCCGCCGCCCCCGAGGCCTCCGGCGCGACGGGCGGGAAGACGGCGTCCTACCGTCGCGGGAGGCGGAGATCTTCGCATGGGTCCGCGGCGATCGGGAGCAAAGGCATCGTCTCCGAGGATCTTCGCGCGAGCAGGTCGGCGCACGGGTCCCATCGCCGACCGATCCGCCGATGCATCCTCCGTGACGGAACAAAAAAGCCGCGCCCGAGGCGGGCGCGGCCGGGTCGCGGGCGGGCTCTTCAGTTCTGGTTCTTGGCCAGCTCCTGGTTGTTCATGGCGTTGAAGATCGCCCACTGCTCGTTGCCGTAGGTCGGCTCGGGCCGGAAGCTGAGCTTCGCGAAGAACTTCTTCTCGAGCTCGATGAGCAGCTTCTCGTCCTGCGTCCGCAGGCGGTCGAGCACCTCCTGGTTGCAGTGCACGCGCAGCTGGAAGTCGTCCTCGCTGCGCACACGGGCCTTCATGATGCTGGTGAGCTTGCGCTGGATCTCCACGCTCATGCTCTCCGGGCTCTTCACCACGCCGCGACCCTTGCAGTGCGGGCAATCCACATACATCGCCGCGGCGATCGACTCGGTGTGGCGCTGGCGCGTCATCTCCATGAGGCCGAGCTGGGAGAGCGGCAGGACGTGGGTCTTGGCCTTGTCGCGCTTCAGGTTCTCCTTCATGCGCTGGTAGAGGTTCTGCTGGTCCTTGCGCGACTTCATGTCGATGAAGTCGAGCACGATGATGCCGCCCATGTTGCGGAGGCGGAGCTGGCGGGCGATCTCGTCGGCGGCTTCGAGGTTCACCTTGAGCAGGTTGAGGTCGTGGTCCTTCGTGCCCTTGTGCTTGCCGGTGTTGACGTCGATCGCCACGAGCGCCTCGGTCTCGTCGATGATGAGGTAGCCGCCGCTCTTGAGCGTGACCTGGCGGCCGAAGGCGGCCTCGAGCTGCTTGCTGACGTTGTAGCGGTCGAAGAGCGGCTGGGCCTCGTTGTAGAAATGGACCTTCTTAGACGAGCGCGCGCTGATCTTGGCGATGCTGTCGCGGATGGCCTCGAACTTCTTCGGGTCGTCCACGACGATGCGGGTGACGTCCTCGGTGAGGAAGTCGCGCACGGTGCGCTCGATGAGGTCGGGCTCCTGGAAGACGCAGGTCGCGAGCGGCTGGGTCTTGGTGCGCTCCTGGATCTGCTTCCATTCCTCGAGCAGCATCGCCACGTCGCGGATGAAGTAGCGCTTGAGCTTGCCTTCGCCGGCGGTGCGGACGATCACGCCCATGCCTTCGGGCAGGGTGAGCTCGCGGACGATCTTCTTGAGGCGCTGGCGCTCCTCGGTGTCCTCGATCTTCCGGCTGACGCCGGACTGGTCGGAGTTCGGCAGGAGCACGAGGTAGCGGCCGGGGAGCGAGAGGTTGGTGGTGACGCGAGGGCCCTTGGTGCCGATGGGGCCCTTGGTCACCTGGACGATGATCTCGGAGCCGACCGGGTAGAGCTTCGGCACGTCCTTCTGGGTGATCTTGGGCTTGGCGTCGCGGTTCTTGCCCTTGCCGCCGTCGCGCTCCACGACCTCGACGCTGGAGTCGAAGCTGTTGGGGATGATGTCCCAATAGTGGAGGAAGGCGTTCTTCTCGAAGCCGATGTTGACGAAGGCCGCCTTGAGGCCGTCCTCGAGGTTCCTGACCTTGCCCTTGTAGATGCTGCCGACGAGGCGCTCGGTGTTGGTCCGCTCGACGGTGAAATCCTCGAGCTTGTTCTCGATGAGCACGGCGACGCGCGTCTCGAGCGGTTCGGTGTTGATGATGACCTCCAGGTTCTGCTTCGGCTCCGGCTTGATGAGCTGCTTGACCTTCTTGACGACGTTCTTCACCGCCGCCCTGGCCTTCTCCATCAGGGTCCGCGGCCCGCGTTCCTTGGGCGTGCGGGGGGCGGATTCGGAGGCCTCGTCCGCCTCGGTGATCTCGGGCGACTTGGAGAGGTCGGGACGCCGGAAGCGCTGGTCGCGTCCGGTCTTGCTGCGCTGGGTCTCGTCGGGCGCGTCGGCGGCGTCCTCGGGCAGGCCGGCGGCGAGGTTCTCGGCGCGGCGGATCTCAGATTCGTGGCGGCGGCGGTCGAAGAGGGGGTCCTCGGCGGTCTTGTCGCCGATGGCGCCGGCGCGAGCGGTGGCGGCCCCGAGGTTGGGCTGGGGCGTGCCGAGCCCGCGCGTCGGTTTGAAGCGCATCGGGCCGCGGCCTTTCTTGAATGTCTGTTGACTCATGGGATGGGAGAAGTCGCGTCAGTGATGACGCCGGTAGAGATGGATGTTCTGGAGGATGCCGATGGCGACCAGGGAGCAGAGCACTGAGGTTCCTCCTGCGCTGAGCAGGGGCAGCGGGATGCCCGTCACCGGCACCAGCCGGATGTTCATGCCGATGTTCACGAAGATGTGCGTGGACAGCAGCGTCACGACTCCGGTCGCGAGGATGCGGCCGAGCCGGTCGCGGGCTTGGCCGGCGGTCCTGATGCCTATGAAGAGCACCACGCCGTAGAGGGCGAGGACCGTCATGCTGCCGAGGAAACCCTTTTCCTCGGCGATCACGGAGAAGATGAAATCGTTGTGCGCACCCAACCGCGGCAGGAAGCCGAGCGAGTGCTGGGTGCCTTCGCGCCAGCCTTTGCCGACGATGCCGCCGGAGCCGATGGAGATCAGCGCCTGGTCGACGTTCATGGCGGTGTCGCGCTGGAGCATCCGGGCCTGCCGCGCCTGCTCGGGCGTGGCGCCGCGCGGGGCGAAATCGAGGCCGAAGTACACCTGGAGCCGACGGCTCTGGTAGCCCTCGAGCTTCACGAACTTCCAGCCGGGAGGCGCGAAGAGCACGTCCACCAGGACCAGCACCGCCAGCAGCGCCCCGCCGCCGATGAACTTGCCGAGCATCGCCCGGGGCACGCCGGCGACGAACATCATCACCAGCGTCGCCGGCATGAACACCAGGGCGGAGCCGAGGTCCGGCTCCTTGAGGATGATGCCGAACGGCAGCAACGCCATCCCGAGCGCCTTGAGGAAGTTGCCCGGCAGCCGGAGCTCGTCGGCCGGGCGAGAGAGGAAGTTCGCCAAGGCGAAGAGGAACGCGAGCTTGGCGAACTCGCTCGGCTGGAACTGCACCGGCCCGAGGTCGAGCCACCGTTTCGCGCCGTTGCGCGACGCGCCGAAGAAGAAGACGCAGACGAGCAGCATGATGCTCGCCCAGTAGGCCACGAGCGCCCAGCGCGCCAACCGGCCGTACTCCACGAGGCACAGGCCGGAGACCACCGCGATGCCGGCGCAGGAAGCCATCACATGTCCGGACGCCCGGTAGCGCCACCACGGCAAGTTGGCGGCCGCGTCCGAATCGCCGGTCGCCGAGAAGATGAACGCCGTGCCGATGAGCATCAGCCCGAGGACGGCGCTCCACATCACCCATTGGATGCGCGGTTCGCGGCGGTTGAGGGAGGGGCCGAACATATCAGTTCCTCGCCAGCCCTTTCACCGTCCCCTGCTCGCGCCCTTGCAGGTACTGGTAGATCTGCTTGGCCACCGGCGCGCAGGTGCCGCCGCCGGATCCGCCGCTCTCGACCATCACGATGACGACGTAGCGCGGCGCCTCGTACGGCGCGAAGCTGGCGAACCAGGTCACCTTGTCCTTGCGGCCGTTGCCCTTGATCTCCGCCGTGCCCGTCTTGCCGCACACCGCGAAGTCTTTCAGCCGGGACGCCTTGCCGGAGCCCTCGTTGTCGAGCACGTCGTCGCGCATCGCGGCACGGACGAGGTCCCACACGCGCTGCGGCAGCTCGATGCGGTCGCGCAGCTGACCGGGCTTCACGTTGACGGTCGGCTCCTCGGAGAGGACGTCGGCAGGTTCGAGCCGGTCCACGACCCGCGGCCAGAAGACCTTGCCGCCGTTCGCCACCGTGGAAAGCATGACGGCTATCTGGACCGGGGTGACCGTGATCTGCTGACCGATGCTGACATCGGCCAAGATGCCTTGGCCGCTTCCTTGTTCCCATCGGCCCGATTGCACCGCGGAGAAGGTGGGGAAATCGCCGTCCGCCTCCTCGCCGATGCGGATGCCGGTGTGCTCGCCGAGGCCGAAACGATGCCCCATGGCGAGGAGCTTCTCCCAGCCGAGCTTGAGCCCGTGGTCGATGAAGTAGCTGTTGCTCGACCGGATGAAAGCGCGGCGGAAATCGTAGTCGCCGGGCGGCGCGGTGTCCTCGATCTTGCGCCGACCGAGGTGATAGGCGCTGCGGCCGGGCCGGGCCGGATCAGCGGCCACGGTGAACAGTTCGGCGGGGTCCAGCCCGTTCTCGAGCAGCGCGAGCGCGTTGATGATCTTGAAGATCGAGCCCGGCGCGTATTCGCCGTAGGTGGCACGGTTGAACATCGGACGCGACGGCTTGGCCAAGAAGAAGTTGGTCCAGCGGGCCGAGGTGACGCCGTCGATGAACTCGCCCGGGTTGAACGCCGGGGCCGAGGCCATCGCGAGCACGTCGCCGTTGCGAGGGTCCATGACCACGACCGCGCCGCGCTCGTCGCCGGCCTTCACGGAGTCCAGCGCCTTCTCGACCTCTTTCTGGAGGTCGCGATCCAGGGTGGTCACGAGGTTCTGGCCGGGCTGCGCGGGCGTGAGGATCTCCTCGGCCTGGCGCGCGCGATATCCGGCGCTGTTGACGAGGATGCTCTTCGCGCCGGACACGCCGCGGAGCTCGCGGTCGAACGATTGCTCGAGGCCGATGCCGCCGACGTAGTCGGGCAAACGGTAATCGAACGAGCCCTCGTCCTCGCCCTCGCCATCGTCGCGCCTCAGATGACCGAGGAGATGCACGCCCAGAGGTCCGTTCGGATAATTGCGGACGGCGACCTGCTCCAACGCGACGCCCGGGATGCTCCATCCCTGTTCGGTGACGAACGCGACCTGCGCCGGCGTGCAGTTGGGCAGCACCGAGAGCGGGAGGAACCGGCGCTGGAGATAATGCCTCTGGAGCGCCTCCTCGTTCAGCGGCAGCAGCAGGCCCATGCGGGCGCCGACCGCGGCGACGGTGTTGCTGACGACGAGGAAGCGCGCGCGCCGTTCCATCGCCGCGACCTCGTCGCTGGTGAACCGCGCGGCGTTCTTGTGCTTGCGGAACTTCGAGAGGAGGTGCGTGAAGAAGTTCTCCTCCGGCGCCGCCTCGCCGCCCGCCGCCCCCCGCTTGGCGACCAAGACCTGCTGCTTGATCTTCTGGTACTCCCCCTTGAACTGCGGCCGCAGCTCGTGGAGGTAGAGGTCGAGCCGGAACCGTGGTGCGTTCCCGACCAGCTCGTGTCGGTGGCGATCGAGGATCTTGCCGCGCAGCGCCGGCATGCGGACCGTCTTGAAGCTCTGGGTCAGCTGCGTCGCGCGGTAGCGGTCCGCCGAGAAGACCTGGAGCCGCCAGAGCTGCGCCGCGAGCACGAGCAACCCGGCCAGCATGGCCCATGCGACGATGCGCAGGTTGCGGTCTCCTTTGTTGAGCTGGTCGAAGACGAGCACGTCAGGAACGGATGGCGGACGATGGGGTCTGTCCGCCGGGATGCGCGGGGGATGCGCGGATAGACAGACGGAGACCGGGGCCGTTCAAACAGGGCCGGACCGGCGCCCCGCCTGGAAACGATGTCATGACGAGGACCTTCATGACCTGCCTCGCTTGATCTGGCGGTCCGGCCGGAAACTGGATTCCACGACCGGCCGGTAATCGAACGCGTCACGCAGCCGGCCGAACAGCACGAAGCACAGCGGACACATCGCGCCGTTCAGCGCCGCGCCGAAGACCAGGTGCCAGAGCGTCGGCCATCCGCTGATCGGCTCCGGGCGGACCATCGAGAGCAGCGTCTGCGTGCCGAGCGGCACGGCCCAGCCGGCGCCGATCCCGAGCCAGACCTGCGCGTAGACCTGGTCGCGCAGGATGAGATGCTGTCGGGCGTGGACCAGGAACCCGACGACGAAGAGCGGGGGCAGGCTCACGCCGAGCCGGTTCGCGGAGAGCGAATCGATCGCCATCCCGGCGAACAGCACCAGCCCGGTCATCACGGCGATGTTGCTCGTCAAGGCGGCATACACGACCAGCGCCGGCACGATGCACAGCGGCGCGCCGAGCAGCCCCGCGACCGGCGCGAACTGCGTCTGCGCGAACACCGCCAGCCAGGCGGCGAAGAACAGGAGGGTGTTCGGCAACCAGTTCATGCGGATAAGGCAACCGGTCGGATGCCGGCCCGGGAGACGACGACAACGGCTTGGGAGCCTTCCTTCGTCCTTGATCCGATGCCCATCGTCGTCCGTTTCATGGTGTGAGGACCCAGACTTCTTCCAGGCGGTTGAGATTCGCGGCGAGTTTGACGCGGGCCTCGGTGCAGAGGCCGCGATCGACCGACCGGGTGTCGACGATGCGGCCGACCGGGATGTCGCGCGGGAAGACGCCGCCGAGACCACTGGTGAGCACGAGATGGCCTGCGAGGATCTCCGGGCTGTTCTGGAGCGTGCGCAGCGTGACGTAGCCGTCGCCGATCGCGGCCGATCGGGCCTCCTGGATCACCGCGTTGTCGCGCGTCTCGGCGATGATGACCGACACGCCGCAATCGGGGTCGCCGATGAGCGCGACCTGGCTCTGCGTGGGGCCGACCTCGCGGATGCGCCCGACGAGGCCGTCGCCGGTGAGCACCGCTTGGTTGACCAGAATCCCGTCCCGCGCGCCGACGTCGATGGTGATGTTGCGCCAGAACGTCGTCGGCTCGCGACCGACGACGCGGGCGGCGCGACGCTTCCAAGGCGCCTTGGGCGTCCAACCGAGCGAGGCCCGGAGACGGGCGTTCTCGGCCATCGCGCCCTGGGCCTGGAGCGCGGCGAGGCGGAGGTCGGCGTTCTCTTTCCGCAGGCGCTCGACCTCCGAGATGAGCGTGGAACGGGTGAGCAGCGCATAGCTGGCGCGATCGACGAAGGACTGGCCGCTGCCGGCGATGCCGAAAAGGGGCAGGAACAGGCCGGCGAAAGCCAGCTTGACCCGGCCCGCCGTCGCCGGGGGCAGGTTCAAGACGACCAAAGCGAGCACCGCCACGGTGCCGATCGCCAGATGATGTGCGCGTTTGGACAAAGTTCGCTCCGATCCGATCGGGGCGAACGCGGGGCCGAAGAGATCAGGACGTCGAGCTCGAGGCGACGCGCTTCAGGAAGCTGAGCTCCTGCAACACCCTCCCTGTGCCCGTGCAGACCGCGGTCAACGGATCGTCGGCGATGTGGACGGGAAGTCCCGTCTCCTTCGCGATCATCCGGTCGATATTGCGGAGCAGGGCGCCACCGCCCGCCATCATGATGCCTCGGTCGACCAAGTCGGACGAGAGCTCAGGCGGGCAGCGTTCCAGGGTGATGCGGACGGACTCAAGGATGCTGGAAAGCGGTTCCTGGAGGGCTTCGCGGATCTCTTCCGAGCGGACGATGACCGTCTTGGGGAGACCGGCCGCGAGATCGCGGCCTTTCACCTCCATGGTCAGTTCCTGCTCGAGCGGGGCCGCGGAGCCGATACGGATCTTGATCTCCTCGGCGGTGCGTTCGCCGATCATCAAATTATGTGCACGTTTCAGGTGCGCGACGATCGTGTCGTCGAATTCATCGCCGCCCACCCGGACGCTCCGGCTGAACACGATGCCGGCGAGCGATATGACCGCGATCTCGCAGGTGCCGCCGCCGATGTCCACGATCATGTTGCCGGCCGGTTCGTGGACCGGGAGACCGACGCCGATGGCCGATGCCATGGGCTGCTCGATGAGGTAGACCTCGCGGGCCCCGGCATGCGTGGCCGAGTCCTTCACCGCGCGCTTCTCGACCTCGGTGATGCCGCTGGGCACCGCCACGACGACGCGCGGAGCGATCAGCTTCCGATGGTGCACCTTCTGGATGAAGTGCCGGAGCATCGCTTCGGTGATCTCGAAGTCCGCGATCACGCCGTCCTTCATCGGGCGGATGGCCACGATGTTTCCCGGGGTGCGCCCGAGCATGCGCTTGGCCTCTTCACCCACCGCCAGCACGTTGGTCGTGCCGGCCTGGATGGCGACCACGGATGGCTCCCGGAGCACGATGCCCTGGTCCCGCACGTAGACGAGCGAGTTCGCCGTACCGAGGTCGATCCCGATGTCGTTAGAGAAGAGACCTTTGAGTTGCGCAAACATGGAGCGTGCCCAAAAGCACAGCGCGGACGATGGCGGCGCGGAGGAAATCGGGTCAAGGCAAAGCCTGAACAACTTGGGGGTAACCTGGGCTGGTCTTTGTCCGGCGGCGTCACAAACGGAGATACCGGCATCGGTGTCCTACGGTCACTCCTCCTTCGCCGGAGGGATCTCGAGGAGCTCGATCTCGAAGACCCACGCGGTGTCCGTGCAAAAACGTCCGCAGGGCGGCGGTTTCGTGTTCCCGGGCGCGGCGCCGGATCTCGGTGCGGACGCCTGAGGCCGCGAGGTCCTGGGCGATGCGATGCAACCCGCCGGCCATCACCGCGCGGTCTTGCGAGGATCCTCCGGCCGGGCGAGCGCGGCGAAGACACCTTGGGCGAGATCCGCCGCCAAGTGACGGTCGACGCCCCTCCACACGGCAGCCGGATGCACAGGGGCCAAGTGCCTGCGGACGATCTCGCGGAACGCCTCTTGGGAATCCGGACGCACGGATTCCGCGAGACGCTGCCGGTCCGCGTTATCGTTGACTGTGCTTTTTAATCCGGCAAAGGCGGAAGCAGACAGATGAACAGCGCGGCAATCCGGTCTATCCAGCCGGTATGGATACCGTTCAGCGGAACGCGGACAGTCACGTCTGCAAGGACACCGGACCGGAAATCGGCCGGAGGACCGAGGTGGGCGATCCGCCGGATCGGAGAGCGGGCTACCCGCCTGTAGATCCGTACCTTACGGCGGCCTGTCGAAAACAAAACGGCGAGCCGATGAAGGCCCGCCGTTTCGTGATGATCGTGATGATCGTGATGATCGTGTCAGGACCGATCAGTCCTGCGCCGCCGGGGCCTCGGAGGCCGGAGCCTCAGGAGCCGGAGCCGCTGCAGTGCCGCCGTTCTCCTGCTGTTCACGCTCTTCCATCGCGGCCTTGCGGCTGAGACGGACGCGGTTCTTCTCGTCGACACCGAGGCATTTGACGGTGATCTCGTCGCCGAGTTGGACGATGTCCTCGACCTTCTTCACACGGAAGTTGGCGAGTTCGCTGACGTGCACGAGACCTTCGCAACCGGGCAAGAACTCGACGAACGCGCCGAAATCCTTGATCGAGACGACCTTCGCACGATACACCTTGCCGGGCTCCGCCTTGGACGCGGCCGCGGCCTTGTCTTCAGGGCTGCCTTCGCGCTTCGCGCCGCTGCGGTCCCCGCCGCGCTCGCCGCCGCGACCACCCCGGTCGCCGCCACGCTCGCCGCCACGCTCGCCGCCACCACCGCGCTCGCCGCCACGACCACCCCGGTCGCCAGCGCGTTCGCCGCCGCCGCTGCGCTCGCCGCCACGACCACCCCGGTCGCCGCCGCGCTCGCTCCGTTCAGGACGGGCCTCGCCGCCGCCTTCGCGACGGGCTTCGCCGCCCTCGGCCGGGGCTGCATCGCCGCTGGCGACGATCTCACCGCGCTCTTCCATCGCCGCCTTGCGGGACAGTTTGACGCGGCCCTTCTCGTCGACGCCGAGGCATTTGACCCAGATCTCGTCGCCCATCTTGATGACGTCTTCGACCCGGTCCACCCGCTTGTTGGAGAGCTCGCTGACGTGCACCAAGCCATCCTGGCCGGGCAACACCTCGACGAACGCGCCGAACTCCTTGATGGTGACGACACGACCCTTGTAGATCTTGCCGATCTCGATCTCGGCACCGAGGCCTTCGATCGCCTGGCGGGCGATCTCCATGCCTTCGGCGGAGACCGAGAAGATCTTGACGGTGCCGTCGTCCTCGATGTTGATCTCACAGCCGGACTCATCGACCAGGCGCTTGATGTTCTTGCCGCCGGGCCCGATGAGGGCGCCGATCTTCTCGGGGTTGATCTTGATCACCACGATGCGCGGGGCATACTTGCTCAGCTCGGTGCGCGGCGCGGGCAGCGTCACGGCCATGTGCTTGAGGATCTCGAGACGGGCGAGGCGCGCCTTCTCGATGGTCTCGATCATGATCGCGAGCGGGAGGCCCTTGAGCTTGAGGTCGAGCTGGAACCCGGTGATACCGTCGGTCGTGCCAGCGATCTTGCAGTCCATGTCGCAGAACGCGTCCTCCCAGCCGATGATGTCGGTGAGCAGGCTATAGCGGGCGATGGAATGGTCGGCGGCGTACTCGGTGCAGATGCCGATGCTGATGCCGGCGACCGGGCGGGTCATCGGGACGCCGGCGTCCATGAGCGCGAGGGTCGCGCCGCAGACGGAGGCCATCGACGAGGAGCCGTTGGACTCGAGGATCTCGGAGGTGACGCGCAGGGCGTACGGGTAGTCCTTGAGGGGGATCATCGGGCGGACGCTGCGCTCGGCGAGCGCGCCGTGGCCGATCTCACGACGGCCGGGCCCCATGATGCGACCGGTCTCGCCGACGGAGAAGTTCGGGAACGTGTAGTGCAGGATGAACTGCTTCTTCGTCTCGCCGCCGGTGTAGGAATCGAAGTTCTGGATGTCGTCGCTCGTGCCGAGGGTCGCGAGGCAGACCGCCTGCGTCTCGCCGCGCTGGAACATCGAGCTGCCATGGGCCCGCGGCAGGATGCCGACGGTGCTCTCCAACGGCCGGATGGCGTCGGGGCTGCGGCCGTCGAGGCGCTTGCCGTGGTCGAGGATGAGGCCGCGGACGGCTTCCTTCTGGATGTAGTACTGGGCGTCCTTGAGGACGAAGTCGGTGACCTTGTCGGCCCCGAACTTGGCGACCAGTTTGACGCCGACATCGTCGAACACGCCCTTGACCGCGGCCTCGCGCGCCAGCTTCTGGTGCGTGAGGAGAGCGGGCACGATGCGGTCGCCGGCGAGGGCCTTGGCCTCGGTGAGGATCTCTTCCGGCACCACGGTGACGTTGACGGTGCGCTTGGGCTTGCCGGCCTTGGCCTGGAGCTCCTTCTGCGCCGCGATCATCGGCTGGCACTGCTCGTGCGCGAACTTGAGCGCGGCGATGAAGTCGACTTCAGTGATCTCGTTGGCCGAGCCCTCGTACATCACGACGTCCTGCTCGTTGCCGACGTAGATGAGGTCGAGATCGGACTCGGCCTGCTGCTCATGGGTCGGGTTGGCGACGAACTCACCTTTCACGCGCCCGACACGGAGAGCGCCCAGCGGGCCGGCCCACGGGATGTCGGACACGGTGAGCGCGGCGCTGGCGCCGAGGATCGAGAGGATATCGGCGTCGTTCGAGCCGTCCGCGGACATCAAGATCGATTGGACCTGGACCTCGCAGTAGTAGCCCTTCGGGAACAACGGGCGGATGGGCCGGTCGGTCAACCGGCAGGTCAGGATCTCCTTCTCGGAGGGACGGCCTTCGCGCTTGAAATATCCACCGGGATACCGGCCCGCGGCAGCGGCGCGCTCGCGGTAGTCGACGGTCAGCGGGAAGAACTCCTGACCGGGCTTGGCCTTGGAAGCGGCGCAGGCGGCGGTGAGGATGATGGTCTCGCCGAGCTGGACGGTCACGGAACCGTCGGCTTGCTTGGCGTAGCGGCCGGTCTCGATGATGAGATCCTGACCGCCGATGGGGATGATGATTTTCTCGGGCATATACGGACTTTGCCCGTCGGCCCAGAGGAACTTCAGTCAGCCGCCGCCCGATGTCCTGTGATACGGACGTGGCGGTAGCTCAATGAAATTTCCCGGGCCTGTCCGGGCGATTGTTTACTTGGCGACGCAGCTTGGGGTTTTTGGAAGGCCGGAGATGGACGCCGCGTGCGTCCCGAACGGAATCCCGGTCCCATCGTGGGACCGTACCGGCCAAAAAGAGAAGCCGGGCACTGGGCCCGGCTTCAGAAAGTTCATTTACGGAGCTTCAGCTTGACGGTGATGGCCTTGTAACGGGCCTCGTCCGTCTTCTGGAGGTAGTTCAACAACCGGCGGCGTTGGCTCACCATCATGAGGAGGCCGCGGCGCGAGCTGTTGTCCTTGTTGTTCTTCTGGAGATGTTCGGAGAGCGAGTTGATGCGGTGCGTGAGCAGGGCGACTTGGACGTCGGTCGAACCGGTGTCCTTGTCGTGCGTCTTGAACTCGCCGATGGTCTTTGACTTTTCTTGCATAATGATCCGGTGTCGGGCAGCTCGTGCCGCCCGGTAATGTATTCCGTTAATCGAGACGCCAACATTAGGAAACGGCATCCGAGGTGTCGAGCCTTGTTTTCCAGCCGCCGGGTTGGCTGAGTTGGGCCGCCCCCCCGGCGCCGGGTGGATCCCGCCCTAGGGGCAGCCAGAGGATGCCGGACCACCCAAGAAGAGACCGGCCGGGTGTAAAGGTCCCTCACCGGCGGCCGAAGCCCCCCCCGATAGGGGAGATGGGACCGCTGAACCGCCATCTTGCCTTCCGTCGATCCCGTCAAATGGCAGTGATCAACGTTCCGGTGACAGGATTATGCTTGTCACCCCGGGATTTCAGCGCTTCATAGCCACGAATCCCCGGACACACTCACCACGCCCGGGATAGCAGACGCCAACAAATGAACTACCACACCAACCAACTGGGACGCGTAGAACTCTTCCGTCGCGCTCTCGTCGTGGGCCTAGGAGCCCAACTCATCGCCACGCCCGCGCTCTTCGCGCAGGCACCCTCGGGCGCCGCCCCGACGGAGATGAAGAAACAGGTCGTCACCGGATCGCTGATCCCGACGGCCGAGACGGTCACTGCCGCGCCGGTCGACATCATCACCCCGGAGGCCATCCAACGCAGCGGTGCCCGCACCATCGACGAGGTCCTCCGCAAGACGCCCTCGGCGATCGGCGGCGGCAACTTCGGCCTTTCGCGAGGCAACGGCGGCGACGGAACTGCGTCGATCTCGTTGCGCGGCATCCCGGGCGGCACCTTGGTGCTTGTCAACGGGCGGCGCACGGCGAACCAGGATCTCAACGCCATCCCGTTCGGGGCGGTGGAACGGATCGAGGTGCTGAAAGATGGCGGTTCTTCCTTGTACGGCGCCGATGCGGTCGCCGGCGTGGTGAACATCATCCTGAAGAAGGATTTCAACGGCGCCGAGTTCAACGCGTCCTACGGCAACACCACTTCGACCGACGCCGCCGAGCAGCGCTACAGCTTCATCCTCGGTTCCTCGACGGAGAAGACCTCCGTGCTCATCGGCGGCACCTACTACCGCGCCAACTCGCTTTACAGCCGCGACCGCGACCGTTCGCTGCCCGACCTGAGCGACCCGAACAACACGTCGGGCACCAGCAATCCCGGCCGCGTGCGCACCTCCGCGGGGGCGGATCCCGCCGACATCATCCCGGCCGGCGGCTTGGTCTATCGCGGCGCGCCGGGCACCACCGGCAAGAGCCTCGCGGATTACTCCGCCTACACCGGCACGACCGACCGGTTCCCGTTCCCGCTGTACACCCCGGCCATCCGTGATTCCGAACGCTACAGCATCTTCGGCAACGCGGAACATGCCCTGTTCGGGGAGCACTTGAAGTTCTTCACCGACGCCTTCTACACGAAGTCGTACAGCTACAACCAGTTGGCGCCGACGCCGATTGTGTTCGCGAACCAGACGACCCTCACCAGCCCGAACGGCATCGTGATCCCGGCGAGCAACCCGTACAACCCGTTCGGCATCCCCATCACCACGATGGCGTACCGGCCGGCCGAACTCGGGCCGCGCGTCGACTCCATCGACTACGACATCTTCCGCTTCACCGGCGGCTTCAAGGGCCAGATCGGCGACAGCAGCTGGGGATGGGAGACGGCGGCCCTCTACACCACGCAGAACGGCGTGAACCTCCAGGGCAACGACATCAGCCGCAACGGCCTCGAGGCAGCCATCAACTCCACCAACCCGGCCACGGCGTTCAACCCGTTCGGCAACCGCGCGAACAGCCAGGCGGTGCTCGACGCCATCGGGCTCGACCACTACACCTTCGCCAAGGACCGGTTGTTCTCCATCGACGGCAAGGTGTTCGGCGAATTGTTCGACCTTCCGGGCGGCCCGGTGCAGCTGGTGGTCGGCGCCGAACATCGTGAAGAGACGAGCGATTACCGACCCGATGGCTCGCTCATCAACGGCGATGTCGTCGGCTTCAACTCCGCGAAGCCCTACAAGGGCACCCGCGATGTCAACGGTGTGTTCTACGAGATCAAGATCCCCATCTTGGGCAACGACTTCAACTTCCCGGGCGGGAACTACTTCGAGCTGAACCACTCGGGCCGTTACGAGGACTATTCCGACTTCGGGACGCAGTACACCCCGAAGATCGGTTTCCTATGGCAGCCGTTGGCGGACAAGTCCGTGGCGCTGCGCGGATCCTATTCGGAATCGTTCACCGCACCGGCGTTCTCCGATCTCTACACGCCGTCGGCCCAAGGCTTCCCCGAGCTCATCAACCCGGTCCGCCGCGACCTGATCAAGACGGGCGTGATCACCGAGGCCGACTACCCGGTCCTCGAGCAGATCAGCACGTTCTACACCGGCAACCCGAACCTGAAGCCGGCCACGGCCAAGAACCTCACGGCCAGCATCGTCTACACCCCGCCGGCGCTCAAGACGGTGACCTTCGGTGTCGACTGGTTCCGCTTGGAGCAGTCCAACGTCGCCGGTTCCGTCGACCAGTTCATCATCGACGAGAACTACCGCACGGGCGGACCCACCAATCCGGGGGCGCTCTATTCGGGCTTGATCAACTACGATCCAGCGACCTACACGTACAACTCCCTCACCGCTCCGACGCTCAACCTGTCGAAGCGCATCGTCGAAGGGTTCGACGGCAGCGTCTCCTACGTGCTGGCGACCGACACCGCCGGGACCTTCACGTCCACCACGGTGTTCTCGTACTTCTACCGCTTCGACCAGGAGAACATCCCGGGCAGCGGCATCCGCGACCGGCTCGGCGACTTCTCGCAGCCCGAAGCCGGGTTCGGCCTCGGCTCGTTGCCGCGCATCAAGGGGAACACCAGCTTGTTCTGGGCGTACCGCAACTTCGAGGTCGGCCCGACGCTCAACTACATCGGCGCCTATCTCGACGACGTGGTCGCGGGCTTCGACCGCGAGGTGAAGGCCCAGGTCACCCTCGACTTCCAGACGAGCTACAAGTTCACCTCCGGCTGGCTCGACAAGACCAAGCTGACCGCCGGCGTCCTGAACCTCACCGACGAGCGCCCGCCGCTGGTCGAAGGCTCCTTTGCCGACAAGTACGACCGCGACACGCACGACCTGCGCGGTCGCTTCTGGTACGTCCAGGCGAGCAAGAAGTTCTAGCCCCCCAACGGCACGACAGGCCGGCTCCGTCACCGGAGCCGGCCTTTTTCGTGCCGCCCCTTCCCATGAGATCCCCCTTCCGTCCGTTCCTGCTCGCCGTCCTCTTGGGCGGGAGCCCTGCCGTTGCGGAGACGGTCGCCGTCGAGAGATCGCGCTTGGCTGAACTGGAACACCAAGCGGCCAAGGTGCCGGGCCTGGAGCGCGAACTGGCCGCCGCCCGCGCGGAACTGGCCCGCTCCCGCATCACCCCGCCCGGGCGTCCCGCCGCGTGGGTGCCGCCCGCGGTCGAGCAAGCCGTCGCCAAAGCGCCGCCGACACCGGCCGCGGGCACCTTGCCGGCGCTCGCCCCGGGCGCCGAGGTCTCCGTCATCGACCTGCTCAACCATTACGAGACCGACCCCGTCGCGGCGGAAGCCCGCTACGCCGGGCGCAAGTTCCGGGTCCGAGGGGTCATCGCGCAGCTCGACAAGGCCATGTTCACCGCGCCGTACCTCGTCATCTTCCGGTTGCCGGGGAGATCCGCGGCGCTCGAATGCGCGGTCTCGCCCGACGACCGCTTCGGCAAGGTCTACCTCACCGGCGACCGCGCCCGGGTCGTCGGCGAACGCGGCAACCAGCGCGTCACGTTCGCCAGCGTCGGCACCGAGGTCGTGGTCGAAGGCAGGTGCACCGGCGGCAAGGCCGGGCTCATCCGCTTCGTCCAGGCCAGGACCGTTTCCTCGCCGTGACGCGGCGATTGACTCGCCGGGTGGACGCTCTCTAGGTTCCACCAGTAAATACCGGCTTCCGCTGCCCCGAGTTTACCTCCGGGGCATTTTTGTTGCCGACGCACCGCGCACACACACATGGCCAACACGATTCTCGTCGGCGCCCAATGGGGCGACGAAGGCAAAGGCAAGATCATCGACGTCCTCACCGAACAGGCTGAGATCGTCGTCCGCACGCAGGGCGGCAACAACGCAGGGCACACCGTCTACGTCGGGCCCGTCAAATACGTCCTGCACCTCATCCCCAGCGGGATCCTGCGGCCGGACAAGATCTGCGTGGTCGGCAACGGCGTCGTGCTCGATCCCGTGAGCCTCGTCGGCGAGATCGACGGCCTGGAAAAGCTCGGTGTCGCCGTGTCGCCCAAGAACCTGCTCATCTCCGAGACCGCCCACATCGTGTTCCCGTGGCACCGCGAGCTCGACGGCCAGCGCGAGGTCCGCAAAGGCAACGCCAAGATCGGCACGACCAAGCGCGGGATCGGCCCGACCTACGGCGACAAGGCCGCGCGCGTCGGCCTGCGCGTCATCGACCTCATCAACGCCGCCCGCTTCCCTGCGAAGCTCCGCGAGCGTCTCGACGAGAACAACGAGGTGCTCAAGGCGCTCGGCGCGAAGACGATCGATCACGACACGTTGCTGGCCGACTATACGAAGGCCGCGGACCGCCTGCGCCCGTTCGTCACCAACACGGTCCTCTACCTGCACCAGGCGACCCGCCGGCATGCCAACATGCTCTTCGAGGGGGCCCAAGGAACCTTCCTGGACCTCGACCACGGCACCTATCCGTTCGTCACCTCGTCGAACACGACCTCCGGCGGTGCCTGCACCGGTTCCGGCGTCCCGCCGAACCGCATGGACCGCGTCGTCGGCGTGATGAAGGCCTACACCACCCGCGTCGGCGAGGGACCGCTACCCACCGAGGACGCGGCGATCTCGGACATGCTGCACGGCATGGGACGCGAGTTCGGCGCGACCACCGGCCGCGCCCGCCGCTGTGGCTGGTTCGACGCCGTCGCCACCCGGCACGCCGCCATGGTCAACGGCATCGACGAGCTCGCCATCACCAACGTCGACGGACTGGATTCGCTCAAGAGCATCAAGGTCTGCACCGCGTACCGTGTCGACGGTCGCCTCATCGACCACGTGCCGGCGGACTGCGAGATCCTCGCCCGCTGCGAGCCCGTGTTCCAGAAGTTCCCGGGCTGGCAGACGTCCACCGAACAGATCACGACCTGGGATGCGCTGCCGGTGGACTGCCGGCATTATCTGCTCACGCTCGCACAGCTCACCAACGCGCGGCTGACGATCACCAGCGTCGGCCCTGCCCGCGAGCAGACGATGTTCCTGTGAGCGTTCCGCGCCTTGACCGACGGGAGGGTCCCGACCCGGGCGCCCGCTTGGGATCGGTGGGTGCGGAACACGGCCACGACCTCGCTTGAGCGCCGAACCCAAGCTGTCCCCCGCCGCGCAGGCCAACCTGCCGCAGCACGTCGCCGTCATCATGGACGGCAACGGGCGTTGGGCGAAACAACGCCACCTGCCGCGCGTCGAAGGCCATCGCATCGGGGTCGAATCCGTCCGGGCCATCGTCCGAGCCGCCGGCGAGGCCGGCATCAAGTACCTCACCTTGTACGCCTTCTCGGTCGAGAACTGGAACCGGCCCAAGGACGAGGTGGACATGTTGATGAAGTACCTTGCCCGGTTCCTGAAGAACGAGATCGGCGAGCTGAACCGCAACAACGTCCGCCTCGAGGCGATCGGGCAGATCTGGCGGTTGCCCGAGGCCGTGCAGCTCCAGATCGAGAAGACCAAGGCGGCGCTTGCCAAGAACAACGGCCTGACGCTCGTGCTCGCGTTGAGCTACGGAGGCCGCACCGAGCTCGTCGAGGCCGTCCGCGCCATCGCCGGCAAGGTCAAGGCCGGAGCCATCGAGGCCGCCGAGGTCAACGAGCGCGTGCTGGCCGAGCATCTCTACACCCGTCATTTCCCGGACCCCGACCTGCTCATCCGGACCAGCGGAGAGATGCGCGTGAGCAACTTCCTGCTCTGGCAGATCAGCTACGCCGAGTTCGTGGTCACGCAGACCCTTTGGCCGGATTTTCGCAAGGCCCAGCTCTTCGAGGCCCTCGAGGAGTACGCCCGGCGCCATCGACGTTTCGGCGGACTCTGAGCGGCCGCATGCGCCCGGGTCCGGGACGGAGATCCCAGGTCTTGCCTGCTCCGGATTCCTCGCGCTGGCCAAGGTCCTTCCGGCCTGTTATCCCCTTTTCCGCCGAAGCCGCCGCAACGGCCTGAGTCCATGCCTTCCAGAGCCCTCAAGAAAAAATCCGTCGTCACCGACCCGGTCGAGCCGGCGGTCACGCCGCCGCCGAAAAGCCCGGAGACGACCTTCCTGACCAAGCCGAAGCTCTCACCGAAGTCCCGCAAACGCGACATGCCCGAGGGGCTCTGGATCCGCTGCCCGGAGTGCGAGGAGCTCATCTACGACAAGGAGTTGGACGACAACCTGAAGGTCTGCCCGAAGTGCGGGCACCACTTCCCGATCGCGTCGCGCGAACGCATCCACTCCTTGGTCGAGACCTGCTCGTTCGAGGAGATGGATGCCCAGATGGAGGCGGTCGACGTGCTCCAGTTCACCGGTGCGGCCAGCTACGAGTCCAAGCTCGCCGCCAACCGGAAGAAATCGCCGCTGCTCAAGGACGCCGTCGTCACCGGCATCGGGCGGATCGGCCACCACCGGGTCGCGCTCGGCGTGATGGATTTCTCCTTCCTCGGCGGATCCATGGGCTCGGTCGTCGGAGAGAAACTCACCCGTCTCATCGAGATCGGGACCGACCGGGGGCTCCCGGTGGTCATCATCTCGGCGAGCGGCGGTGCCCGGATGTACGAGGGCATGTTCAGCCTGATGCAGATGGCCAAGACCTGCGGAGCGCTGGCCTACCACGCCAAGCACAAGCTCCCTTATATCTCCGTGCTGACCGACCCGACCTACGCCGGAGTCATCGCCAGCTTCGCGACCATCGGGGACCTCATCCTCGCCGAGCCCAAGGCCGGCATCGGATTCGCCGGCGCACGCGTGATCAAGGACACCACGCAAGCCGAGCTGCCCGAAGGTTTCCAGACGGCCGAGTTCCTGCAGAAGCACGGGTTGATCGACGCCATCGTCTCCCGCAAGGAGATGAAGGACCGCTTGGTCTACTACCTCGACTGCCTCACCGCAGGCCGACGGCCGCATTGAGGAGGCGCGAGGTGGGCGAGGAGGGCAGCCGTCCGGTCCGACCGGAGCCGCCCTCTGCGAGGCCTACGCCGAGGATGTGGCCGCGACCTGTTGGATGATCTGCTGGAGCGAACGCTCCGGACGGAACCCCGTCAGGCGGGCCAGTTTCTCGAGCGCCGGGCGCCGGTTCCTCATGTCCTCGAACCCGGCGGCGTAGGCTTGTTCGTAGCTGACGAACTCGACCACCGAACCGGTCCCGAGCGTCTGGATCACCCGCGCGGCCAGCTCGCGGATGCTCACCGGTTCGTCGTGGCCCACGTTGACGACCTCGCCCCGGGCCGCGTCGCACGCTCGCAACCGGACCAAGGCTTCCACCGTGTCCGCCACATGGCAAAAGCAACGTGTCTGCAACCCGTCGCCGTAGACGCGGAGCGGCCGGCCGGCCTTGGCCGCGTCCACGAAGCGGGGCAGCACCATCCCGTGCCGGCCGGTCTGCCGTGGGCCGACGGTGTTGAAGAGCCGGACGATCGTGACCGGCAGGCCGCGTTCCCGCATGTGCGCGAGCGCCAAGAACTCGTCCATCAGCTTCGAGCAGGCGTAGCTCCAGCGTCCGAGCGTCGGCGGCCCGATCAACAGGTCGTCCTCCTCGCTGAACACCATCTTCGGGCTCTTGCCGTAGACCTCCGAGGTCGATGCCAGCAACAAAGGGACGCCTGCCGGCGCGGCCGCGGCCAGGACCGCTTCGGTCTCGCGCAAGTTCGTCTCGATGGTGCGGATAGGGGATCTCACCACCAACTCGACGCCGACCGCCGCCGCGAGATGGAAGATGAAGCCGCATCCGGCGACCAGTCCGGCGAGGCCGGCGAACTCGGAGACCTTTGACCCGATCACCCGCAGGCCCGGGTGGCCGGCCACCGCGCGAAGGTTGTCCAAGCTGCCCGTGGACAGGTCGTCGATGACCACCACCGAAGCTCCGTCCGCGAGCAACCGCTCCGTCAGATGCGAGCCGATGAACCCGGCGCCGCCGGTGACGAGGACTGGTTTGTTCACCCGCTGAGCATGTGAGCGGCCCGGTCGCGGCAAAAGCGCAAACACCTATTCCAGCGCGGCGGCCACCGCCTCGGCGAGCTTCTGCCGATAAGCCGGGGTCCCGATCTTGCGGGCCTCCTCGGGGTTCGAGAGGTAGCCCCCTTCGACGAGGATCGCCGGGCGGTTCTGTCCGCGGAGCACGCCCATGAACCGGGCGCGCTTCACGCCGCGGTCCGCGGCGCCGGTCGCCGCGAGCAGACGACGATGGACCCGGAACGCCAACCGGAGGTTCGCTGCGTCGAACGCGTTGTTCGGCCAGGCCTGCGAGGCATCATCCGGAAAATCGCGCGTGACGTTCGACGGCAGTCCCCGCGGGGTGAGGCAATAGGTCTCGAGCCCGGCCGCTTGCGCGTTGGGGAAGGCCGAATTGAAGTGGAGGCTGACGAAGAGCGCCGCTCCGGCCTGCTCCGCGATGGCGACGCGCCCGGAAAGTTCCACGCTGGCGTCCTCGGACCGCGTCATCCGCACCTCCCATCCGCGGGCTTCCAGCAGCGGCTTCAGCCGGCGCGCCCAGTCGAGCGTGAGCTCCTTCTCATAGGCGTCGCCGACGATGCTGCGGCTGCCCGAGTTGGTGCCGCCGTGGCCGGGATCGATGACCACGAGCCTCGGGGTTTTCGGCACCGCGGGCTCCGGGCCGAGCAACGGGACGAAGTTCTTCTCGATGTCGCGATGGAACACCTCGACCCGGCCGTCCTGGGTCCGCGGCCCGATGCCGAGATAAACCGCGGTGCCGTCCCACAGGGCGCGCTGGCTGCCGGGCACGACCTTGGCCGGAGGCTGGCCGTGCTCGGCAAGCCATGCGGCCCAATCCACCCACACCGTTTGCGGAGGGGCCTCCGGCGCGCCGGGGACCTCCGGAGGCGCGTCCGGTGTCGCCGGCTGCGGCACCGTCGCTTCAGGGACCGGCAGCGGATCACGGGCGGCTTGGAGCGCAGGTCCGATCGGGACGGCCACGGCTTCCATCGGAGGCGCCGGGGACGCCGCGGGTCGTGAGGCGGAGGCGTCCGGTGCCGTGCGGCATCCCGCGACGACGGCGATGGCCAAGGCGGAGAGGAGAAACAGATCGGCGCATCGCACGGCGCGCGATTAAGCGGACCGCCCGGGCGCGCACAAGCGGGAAACATCCCGGCGCGTTTTCAGCGCGCGGACGAGGAGAGCAACCGGTGCCGGAGCAGCGCGGAATCCCCCGCGGCGGCGCGCAGTTTCCCGTCCGCCCCCGAGATCCCCATCCGCTCCAACCACGCGGCGAACTCCGGCGCAGGCTTCGCGCCGAGCACCTGCCGCACATAATGCGCGTCGTGGAAGCTCGTGGATTGGTAGCTGAGCATGATGTCGTCGGCTCCCGGCACCCCCATGATGTAGTTCACGCCGGCGACGCCGAGCAGCGTCAGCAAGACATCCATGTCGTCCTGGTCGGCGGCGGCGTGGTTGGTGTGGCAGACGTCGCAGCCCATCGGCAGGCCGAGCAGCTTGCCGCAGAAGTGGTCCTCCAACCCGGCCCGGATGATCTGCTTGCCGTCCGCGAGATACTCCGGGCCGATGAACCCGACGACCGTGTTCACGAGCAGCGGCGAGAAGGCGCGCGCGACCGCGTAGGCCCGGGCCTCCAAGGTCTGCTGGTCCACGCCGTGGTGCGCGTCGGCCGAAAGGCAGGAGCCTTGGCCGGTCTCGAAGTACATCACGTCGTCGCCCACGGTGCCGCGCTTGAGCGACAACGCGGCCGCGCGCGCCTCGCCGAGGAGCTTGAGGTCGATGCCGAAGCTGGCGTTCGCCGCCTGCGTCCCGGCGATGCTCTGGAACACGAGGTCCACCGGCACGCCGCGCGCGATCGCCGCGATCTGCGTCGTCACGTGGCCGAGCACGCAGGATTGCGTCGGGATGCCGTAGGTCGTGACCAACTCGTCGATCAGCCTCACGAGATGCTCGAGCGACGCGACGTTGTCCGATGCCGGGTTGATCCCGATGACCGCATCACCGGCGCCCATGAGCAGGCCGTCGAGCATGCTCGCAGCGATGGCGCGAGGGTCGTCGGTCGGATGGTTCGGCTGAAGCCGGACCGCGAGATGCCCGGGCAGGCCCAAGGTGTTCCGGAAACGCGTCACCACCGAGATCTTCTTCGCGACCAGGACGAGATCCTGGTTGCCCATCAGCTTGGTCACCGCGGCCGCCATCTCGGGCGTGATGCCCGGAGCGAGGGCGCGAAGCTCGGCGGGCCCCGTCCCGTAGGCCAACAGATGTTCCCGGAACTGCCCGACGCTCAGCCCGCGGACCGGTTCGAACGCTGCCTGGTCATGCGTGTCGACGATCAGCCGCGTGACCTCGTCGGTCTCGTAGGGCACCACGGGTTCATCCAGGAACCGCTGGAGGGCGGTGTCCGCGAGCTCCATCTGGGCCCGCACGCGCTCCTCCTGGGTCCGTGCGGCGAGGCCGGCCAACTGGTCGCCGGAGCGCAACGGCGACGCCTTGGCGAGCAGCATCCGGAGTTCGGTTCGGGCACCCATGCCCGGTGACGTTCGCAAGCGATCGGCGCGTTGGCAACGCAGGCGATCTGTCTGTCGGACCTCCGGTCGCCCGCTCCGCGGGAAACCGCGACCGTTCAGTCCTTCGACTTCCCGTCGTCACCGGTCCAGTTCCCGATCTCGGTGTGCGGATCGTTGTCGTTGTTCCAACGCCGCCGCCATTCGACGTTCTTCGGGTTGACGGCCTCCTTGCGCAGGGCGGATTCGGCATGGCCATCGGCGAACATGAAGTTGCTGCGTTGGTTGTGGCGCTTCGCGGGCCATTGGTCGGACTCCTTGGGGTCGATGTTGCCGTCCCAGCTGGCGTCCGTCTTGCTGTCGGCCAACATGATCATCGAGCTCGGCGACACGACCGCGCTCTCCCGGACCTCGGGGACGACGCCGATGTCGCCGCCCAGGCCGAGCTGGGGCAGCGCGCCGGGTGCGCGGAGCCCCCAGTCGTTGTAGCCGTAGCTGAAGGCGGCCGCGCCCTTCGAGAAGACCGGCGTGCCGATGTACTCGAGCTGGCCCTTGAGTGTCTTGTTCACGTTCGTGTCCCACTTCGATTCCGGCTTGTTCGCCGGGCACCAGAACGCGGCCCGGTTGGTGCCCATCTGCGAGAAGAGCCGGTTGACCCAGATGTACGAGAAGTATCCCGGGTTGGCTTTGCCATCGACCGAGTTGCGGGCGTCGATCGCGCCCGGATAGGCCTTGAAGTCCCCCACATACATGAGGGTCGCGAGGCCCATCTGGCGTTGGTTGTTCAGGCAGGCGGTCGCGAGCGCCTTGCCCTTCGCCTTGCCCAGCGCCGGCAACAGCATGCCCGCGAGGATCGCGATGATGGCGATGACGACCAGCAGCTCGATGAGCGTGAACGCGCCGCGCTGGGCGGACCGGAGGAAGGGTGTGCGCATACGATTCTTTTTACGGGATGGGATGACGTTGGTCCAAGGCCTGCCGGACAACCATGCCGCGGAGGCACGGCCGGCTATCCCAAACGCACGTCCTCCTTCAACGCGCGGTGACGACGACGTAGTTGCGTTTGCCCTTCCGCAACAGCAGGTGCTTGCCGAACAGCAGGTCGGCGGACGTGGCCGATCCCGCGACGTCCGTGACGCGGATGTTGTTGAGGTAGAGTCCGCCGCCCTCGAGGTCTTTCCGCGCCTGACCTTTGCTGGGCGCGAGGCCGGCGTGGACGAAGAGCTCCACCAGCGACAGGCCCGGCCCGGCGAGCTTCGCGGCTTCGATGTCCTTGGTCGGCACCTCGCCCACGATATCGCCGAACGTGCCCTCGCCGATGCCGTCGAGCCCGCCGCCGAAGAGGATCTCGCTCGCGCGGACGGCCTCCAGCGTCGCCGCCTCGCCGTGCAGCAGGTCGGTGACGGCTTTCGCCAGCGCCTTGTGCGCGACCCGCGCACCGGGGTCGGCTGTGTGCCGCGCTTCGAGCGCCTCGATCTCCTCGTGGCCGAGGAAGGTGAAGAACTTGAGATGGCGGAGGACGTCCCGGTCGTCCGCGTTGACCCAGAACTGGTAGAAGCGGTAGACGCTGGTGCGGCGCGGATCGAGCCAGACGGTCCCCGACTCGGTCTTGCCGAACTTCGTGCCGTCCGCCTTGGTGATCAGCGGCAAGGTCAGTCCGAACGCCGGTTTGCCGAGCTTCTTGCGGATGAGGTCGATTCCCGCGGTGATGTTGCCCCACTGGTCCGAGCCGCCGATCTGCAGGTCGCAGCCCTGGTCGCGGCAGAGCACGTAGAAATCGAAGGCCTGGAGCAGCATGTAGCTGAACTCCGTGTAGCTGATGCCGACCTCCCGGTCCTCCATCCGGGCGCGCACGGATTCCTTGGCGACCATCTGGTTCACCGTGAAATGCTTCCCGATGTCGCGCAGGAAACCGATGAAGCTGATGCCGTCCGTCCAATCCGCGTTGTCGACCAGACGGGCGGTGTTGGGCGAGGCCGTGAAATCGAGCAGCCGTGCGAGCTGCGGGCGCACGCCGGCGACGTTGGCGGCGATGTTCTCCTTGGTGAGCAGCTGACGCTCGGCGGTCTTGCCGCTCGGATCGCCGATGCTGCCGGTCGCCCCGCCCGCGACCGCGATGGGGATGTGCCCCGCGTCCTGGAAGCGCCGGAGCGTGATCAACGGCACGAGGCTGCCGACGTGCAGCGAGTCCGCCGTGGGGTCGAACCCGCAGTAGACCGTCACCGCTCCCGTCGCGAGCCGCTGCCGCAGCGCCTCGGTATCGGTGCAATCGGACACGAGGCCGCGCCACTGGAGGTCTTCGAAGATGTTCATCGGAGACGCGCTTTATCGCGGCGGGCGGACGCCGGCTCAAGCGGGAACCGCCGCCCGCACGATTGCCGAACGATGCCCTGCGCTGACCTGGAATCGCTCCGCAACCGCTCCACCACCGCGCCGATCAAGACCGCGTCACCGGACCTCATCCCATGAAACAAACCTCTCTCCTGTCCCTTGCCGGAGCCATCGCGTTGCCCGGCTCCGCGTCCGCAGATGCCGGCCTGAGCAAGCTGCCTCCTCCTTCCTCCCAGAAAGGCCTGACCTTCGAGAAGGACATCCAACCCTTGTTCGAGGCCTCCTGCATCGGCTGCCACGGTGAGAACAAGCAGCAGGGCGACCTCCGGCTCGATTCGTTGGCCGCGGTGCTGAAGGGCGGCGAAGACAGCAAGGTCGTGGTGCCCAACAAGAGCAAGGAAAGCGCGCTCGTCGTCGCCATCTCGGGTCTCGACGAGGAGAAGACGATGCCTCCCAAGCGCAGACCCGGCCGCGATCGCCCTCAAGGCGGTCCTGGTGGTCCGGGCGGTCCGGGCGGTTCCAAGAGGCCCAAGGCGCTGACCCGCCGAAGAGGTCGGCCGGGTGCGCGCTTGGATCGATCAAGGCGCGAAGTGACCTGACCGCACGGCCGTATCGAGGGGACCGCGGGGACTG
>Ga0209443_1000267_pt1 | contig 34768 bp, 23 predicted proteins | sample LauGreBMM110DCMD_2_FD_187571 | JGI IMG/M metagenome (GOLD analysis project Ga0209443, IMG submission 187571) | Freshwater lake microbial communities from Lake Michigan, USA - Su13.BD.MM110.DCMD (SPAdes) (version 2) | ecosystem: Environmental > Aquatic > Freshwater > Lake | place: Lake Michigan... | reverse complement strand
TTCCGTTATTTACCATTTGTACCATGTAAACTCCTGCTTTTAATATTGCAGATGGGCGAACCACTATAGAATTATTTATGGCAGTAGCACTTTCGTAATACACCGATTGTCCAATCATGTTGTAAATAGTGATTGCAACTTTATCTGTAATTGATGGAGACACCGCAATGGTAAACTGGTTGTCTACCACAGGATTTGGATAAATGCGTAGCGATTTAGAACTCCATTCCTCATTGTTCAATGCGGATGAATTGAATACCACTTTAAAACGGTTGGCGCCATACGAAGCAGCATCTGCAGTTGTAGCAAAAGTTATAAAGTTAGAAGTGCTAAAATCCAATTGCGTTTGAGAGCTTAAATATTGATCTACCAAATACCCGGTCAAACTTGTATCCAAATTAGTTGCATTGACTTTGAACGTATAGGATTTATCTGCTGAAAATTGCATTGTTTTTAATAACAATTCATCGCTAGCTACCACAGGAGTTGTTGCGTCCATTGCTAATAATTTGGCACCTCTTGACCAAGCAAGGTGTTCCCCTGAAGAATGCAATTTCTCAATATCGCCAAACCCAACTGATGCGTCAAAATCAGTACCAAATACTGCAATTGTAGCATCTATTGGGGATGCAAACGCTATTTCACTTGGATTATAAACAGCAACGCTTAAAGTACTATTACTACTTGTTCTAAATACGTTTGTGAAAGTGGAGGCTTTGTCAGCTTCCTCAAAAGTCAGGGAAGGACTTGCTCCAATTGTTTTAACAAAAATGGCTTGCCCCGGTTGAATATATTTACTTACATTAGTGTTTCCAGTACCAGTATTTGTAGCCTGATGTGTACTAGCACTATAAGCGACATAGCGTCCTCTTTGAGCAGGAGTTCCCATATTTGGATCCCAAGCATAATAGTAATCATCCACGTTAGTTCTAGAAACCAATTCCCAATCTACTGGACTTGCGTAAGGATTTCCTATCAAGCTGTATCCATTTGTAAGGGTGTTACTAGTTGTATTTAATGCTGGTGTAGTAGTTCCATCAAAAACAACATTACCCACTTTCAAAGTTCCTGTTGCAGATAGAGTAGTGGCAACATTCATATTGTCTGCAGAGGCCACACTGATATCCACATTTCTATCTCCACGAACTAAAGTACGGTAGCCCATTCCAGCAACCAGTGTAGTGGTATTTGTATCAGGAATAGCCAACCAACCTGTTAATGTAGTTTCATTGTTTTGATAGGTATACATAGATGGATTTCCAGAAGCAGTTATATCGAAACCATTGGCACCAGTTGTAGAACCCGTAATGTGCGTTCCTCGTCCAGCAGTGGTTGCCCCACCAATTTGCCAGTTGGTATAAATAGATCCACTTGTAGTTACGCTAGGAGTCAAGAAACGGAAGGCTCTTTTTCCTAAAGGAATGTAGCGTTCTACGGTTACGTTTCCAGATATTGCACCTGCGGTAATTCCTACTCTGGCAGTTCCGTTAGCATCTGATTTTAGGGTTAAATTACCTCCTGTTGTTAAGGTAGCACTTGTTCCCACGGTTACAGTTCCAGAAGTTGTACCAGCTGTAATGTCAAGCGCTGTTCCTAAAGTAGCTGTTGCACTTGAATTTAAGGTTAAATCTTTTAATGTTCTTGAACCACTAGTAAAGTTTAAGGTACCTGCTGTACCGCCAATAACTAAACTAGAAGTTGCGGAACCTTTAATTGTTCCTGCTCCTGTATTTGCACCATTTATTGTAAGGATTTTACCATTGATATTAATGGTTTTATCTGTTCCAATATTCAAAGTTCCAATAGTTCTATCAGTATCTAAAACTGGGTTATTAATTACTGGGGAAGGTATAACTATATTATTACCGCTCGAAGGAACAGTGGAGTCTTCCCAGTTTGTTGTTGTATTAAAATCGGTACTAGTTGCGCCTGTCCAGCAACCTGAAATACCAATTTCATCGGCTCCAATATCTGTGGTACCACTTCTGGGTTGTCCATCCATATCATCTGTAACTGACGCAATAAATGTTGCAGCTCCACTTGCTACAGAACTAACATTAGTTAAATGCAAATTTGGTGTGGTTGCTGTCGGGCTATTTAAAACTGGGTCAGTGTCAAGTGAATTGGCATCTTGCCCTGTAGCGTTTCTCCATGCTGTTAAATCTGTTTTATCACCTACATTGTAATACCCAATATTACCTCCAGTAGCTCTAAATAAATTGTAATTTGATGTTAGCCCAGTAGGATTAGTTGAAGTTCCTGCATACCAAACTGCATAATGTTTTCCTGTTCCCGCCGCATTTGATCGGGCATTTATGAAAATATTATTTTGAAAAAGTCTAGTTGGAGTTGTTGCAGTTGAAACAAAACAATAAGTTGGATAAGCAGTTGAAGCAACCGCATTACCACCAATATAAACTGTATTGTGCCAAACATTCATACTACCAGTAGTAGTAGTTTGATCATATATACCATAAATATACATACCATTATTAAGTTGCGTACCACTAGCATCATATCCTAAACGAATATTGTTGTTTTTAATAGTACAAATAGTAGCAGTGGATGGCGTCAAAATACCTTGTACAGTAGTAAGTGCAGTTGTGGAAGAACCACTAAATCCTAAATTATAGATACTATTTTTTTCAATTATATTAGTGTAAGTTGTAGCTGGAGCAATAGCATATATGCCTAATATATGGCTAGCTGTTGTCGTAGAAGTATTTTTTAATCCAAAAATTACGTTGGATGAAATTAGAGAATTTGTAGTTGTTGAGATTGCATAAATCCCATAAATAGAAATATTACCAAGATTCATGCTTGAAGCACTAGACCTTACTAAAAGGCACGTAGTAGTTAAATTTTTTATTGTATTGCCAATGATACTATTTGTTCCGCCTGCTAAACCAGAAGCATTCGTCGTATATATTCCATAAATTCTATTTGTTGTAGCTGAACTTGAGTATGTTGAACTTAAATTAGAAATAATATTGTTACTCGCTGTATTAATAGGTGAGATGGACTGAAAATAGATACCAGTCATTTCCTTAGCAGTTGAATTCACAATACTATTAGCAACGGTAAGGCTACCTATGGTATTTGTCGAAGCAATATTACTTGTCCCCCCTGTGGTTATGCCAAAACGAATTCCAACAAAATCGACTGATCCAACACCACTAACGGGATTTATTATAATTCCTGCGATGGTGTTATTAGTAATTGACAAGGCTCCATTTGTTGCATTTGAAGCACCTGTTCTAATTCCATTAAATTCTCCTCCTGTACCTCCATTGTTAAAAACTATACTCGGTGAACTTCCAGATGCATCAGGATCACCAATAGTGTTGTTGTTAATATTAACATTTCCTCCCGTGGCGATAATCCCTCCCTGGTTAGATGCAGCATTTGTTGTTGTAATATTAATATTTTTAATTGTATTTCCTTGAATTGTAGAGGTAGCTCCTGTTAATGAAGTTAACATACGAATTCCTTGAAATACATAATAAGATAATGTAGCATTAGAAGAAGTAACTGTCCAAGCTGTTCCTGCCGCTAGTGGAGCAGATCCACCTATATAATTGTTAGTAATCGTAAAGTTATATCCAGAAGCTGTTGAAGTAGCAATTGGAATTGACCCTGCAGCTGTTCCACTTGCAATACAGGCACAACTAAGAGTTCTTGTTACAGTTTGGTATAGACTATTGTTATCTATTGTAATATCATTATTTCCAGTTGTAATGTAAATACCATAGGAGTCTATGTTAGTGGCATCTCTAAAGAAATTATAAACATTATTGTATGAAATTAAATTATTGTTATTTGTGCCATTAGTGTTTCTGGAATATATTCCGTTTGTAGGAGTAGTTGCCCCATCTCTTACATCACAATAAGTTATTGTATTGTAATCGTTTCCTGTTGCGGCTGAAGTTGTTGTACTTCCAATAACTACAACACCACTTGTTGCAGAGGTATTTACCCCTTTAAAGGTGCAATATTTTAGAGTATTATACGATGCATCATTTATTAATTGAATTGCGGTACCCGTTACACTACTGTTACTAATCACTAAGTCTTTCGTAGATCCTGTTCCTCCGCTGCGACCATCAATTATCCAATAATTTCCTCCATCAATTATGAAAGTGGAAGAAGCGTTAGAGGAATCAATAATTTTTCCACTCACTCCACTCGCTTGCACAATTGTTATTGTGTTTGTTGCACTACTTCCAGCCACATAAGGCAATTGAATTGGATAAGTTTCCAAGGCAGCATTATAAGTTGATGTTAATTGTATCGTAATAGCACTTGCTATTGTTCCGCCCAAATCAGCAACAGCTGCAGTAATAGTAGGATAGGAAGTCCCAGGAACAGCAGTATTACCATCTATTGAAATAACTGAAGCATAAGTGGGTGCAGCAGAAGTTGCTTGATTACCAGACAATGCAGTACCTTTGGCTTCTCTTAAAGGTGAAACTTTAAAATAATAAGTAGTATTAGCAGCTAAATAAATCGCATTATAAGTAACAGTATTTGCAGCTAATGTTGCAAGAGTTGTAAAGGTTGAATTATCTGTAGATCGTTCAATGATAAAACCTAACTCGTCAGCAGAAGTATCGGTCCAGTTTAGTTGCATCGCCCCACTACTTATATTAGAAAAAGTTAATGCGGTAGGCGCATTAGCAGATGTAGGGGTGTATAAATATTTCCTACGAGAACCATCAGTTGTAGAATGTAAATTAGTAATATTGCCAGTGGCAGCAACTACTACATTAGCTGCGTATGTACCTGTAGTTGTTGAAGTATTTGTGGAATAGTTAACCGATGCGAAAGCGGTAGAACCTAAATAAAATCCAATTGAGGGAGATTTATTTGTAGAATTAATGTCAGAAACGTTCATGGCGCCATAAACATATTCAATTACTCCATTTTCATACAAACGCATTTGCCATGTTGAAGTTCCAGCACTTGTAGCAGAAGTATAAAACAATTGCATGTTGTTAAATTCTACAACCAGACATCTATTAGGCGCAGTTCCAATTAATTTATAATGAATTTTACCTGAGGTACCAGTTCTTAAGTCTGTATTGAAAGCAGCAAGCCTTGGAGATGTTAACGAACCAGCACTAATTGTATATAAATTAGTAGTAATTACTGTAGATCCAAGTTGAAGAATTCCGTCTTCGTTCACTGAAAATCGTGAAAAAGAAGATCCATTCAAATAAAAATCAAATCCAATAGTATTTACAATAGAAGCTGTAGCGTCGAGACCTGGATTAACCAACAAAGTGGTTCCGGTAGTCATATCAATAGCATTGCTATTGGCATCAGCTGCTAAGGAACCAGAAGTATTAGTAGTAAAAGTATAATTTGCGGTACTCTGCCCCAAAGCCACACCACTAAACAGCAGCATTACCAAAAGAGCACTTAAATTTTTAAACGAAGACATTTTACTCAAAAGAGCAGCTAAAAAGGTTAGTAAATTTTTGTTCATAATGTATTGGTTTTTGGTTTTAATAATATTAAAATGTTAATAGAACGTCAAATTTATAAGTATTGGGTCTCTTTTTTACAACACTTTTGTGTCAAAAGTTATTAGTTTTAGTGTCAAAGTGTTTTTTTTTCAAATTAACGTTAGTATTTTTTGATTAATCGTACAAAAATGGGAGTAAATTTGTACAAAGTGTTTTATTAAATGAGAATTATTATCAATATCAAATAAATGAATTCGATAAATAGTGTCAATAATTACGTTACTTTGCAACGTATTTAATTTGATATGATGAGAATAGTCTTAAAAATAATTGTCGTTTTAGCAGTATTGCAATTTTTTTCATGTAAAACAAAACAGTACGATAAATCAATTACTGTCGCAAATCCTACTTTTAATTTAAAGGATAAAAAAGAGGTGGTTTTGGAAAGTAAAAAAGTGGTAAATGATACTTCTTTTGTAAATCTGAAAGAATACAGCACTGATTTTGTTTACGATATGAAATATGCTACCGAGGCTAATTTTTTGAAATCTAAGGTGTATGATTGTGCCGAATGTTATTTGCGTTTAAAAACAGTAAAGGCACTTTTTAAAGCCAATTCTAAATTTATGAAGCTCGGTTATAGAATCAAAATTTACGATTGCTACCGCCCATTAGACGTACAGAAAAAAATGTGGGCTATTGTCTCTAATCCCATTTATGTTGCCAATCCTAGTAAAGGATCCATCCACAATAGAGGAGGAGCAGTAGATATAACTTTAGTAGATTTCACTGGAAAGGAATTGGATATGGGAACGCCTTTTGATTTCTTTGGACCCGAAGCAAGTCATGAGTATCGCAATTTTTCTGAGGAAATTTTACAAAACAGAGCGCTGTTTAAAAAAATAATGATTAATTCAAAATTCCAATCCTTCGACTCAGAATGGTGGCATTATAACCTGAAAAACGCAAAATTAGATCCTATTTCTAACTTTAAATGGAAGTGTGAGTAGGTTATAGGTGTTGGGTTTTGGGCACAGATTAAACGGATTTACAATAACCTAATAACCGAATTAAGGTTTAACCGGTTCAACTTTCAAATGGATCTGCAACTAATCGATTACACAAGGTAAAAAATCAATAAAATAGCTGTTTGGGAAATACGTTTTTTGATCCATTTCGGATACTAGCTGTTTCTTTATGATATAATCTTGTAATTCTGTTGTGAATTTGATTCTCATGCTTGAAACAGGAGACGTTTTTAAGTCGTCTATAGTTCCTTTGATAAAGTAAAAAGTTCCAGACAAAATCCTATTATTATATCCCAATTCATCTTTTACGGGGGTACCACAATTCTCTTGTTCAGAAGCAATTAGGGTAATTACCTTGTTGTTTTCTAATTGCAAGTAAATTCTTGAATTTTTATCAAAGCAATTAACTTTTAAAAAGTCTTTGCTTTTTTGAAGTAATAATACATTTAACGATGGTATTTCATCGGTTAGTGCCAATGCGAAAAAAACATATTTTGACGTATTTCCAAAAATATATTCATGAACAATAGCACTCTTGGTTTCTTTATAAGTTCCTAAGCTGTCTTTAACATTCACGCTATAATCACATTGTTTTTGGGCAGTTATTGTAAGGCTAAAAAGGAAAATTCCGATTAGAAAGAGTTTTTTCATGTTACTTTATTTTGGTGCAAAGTAAAACTATTTTGTCATTATTGAGGTCGGTTGTAAAAAAACAATAGGTGTTTCCTCCGTCTTTTATCTTCCATTTTTTTCGAATATCGTCTACGCTATCAGGGAAATTCCGATTAGTAACATTCGCTTTTGTATTTTCTAAATTGGTTTTCATTTCCTTTTTGGAATACGGAAATACCCTTTTGATTTCAAATGTTCTCCCGGGGAAATCAATACATTCCTCAGAAGTATATAAATGAGAATGGGAGTGGAGTTTGCCCAGATTGTATTGTATTCCAATTTCATCAAAACCACCCGATTTCATAATGGCGCTATTGGGTTCGTATAAATACTTCTTTGGTAGTTCGTAAAGGGGTAATTCTATAGTTGAATTCAATTCAAAATTAAAAGTTTCTAATTTTTGATTGGCAATATTGATCGTTTTAATTTCAGGATTACCAATGAAATCTATATTTAGTTCCCAAAGCAACTCTTTAACTTCATTCTCTACAGCTATAATATGCAGGCATTTAACATTCGTTAATTCCGATAATCCAGCTGAAATATCCAGAATTGGAGCTGTTTTAATAAGGATGTTGTCCGCTTTAGAAAGGTAAAAGGAAAGCAATTCAGGTACATTCGGTAAGCAATCTTTTAGCATAAAAACTTTCCCTTTTAAATCATTTCTTCTTGAAGGATCGATGTAAATGCAATCCAATTTTTCTTGGTGATTACTCAGAATTTCAAAACTATCACCAGCAATACAGTTAACATTTTCAATTCCGAATTGCTTAAAATTATGACTCACAATTGCCGACAATTCAGTATCTATTTCGCAATGAATTACCTTTTTTATTCTCATCGAATAATAAAAACAATCGACCCCAAAACCACCCGTTAAATCCATTAAGGTATCCCCAAAAACCAATTCCGATTTATAGAATGCGGTTTTCTCAGAAGAAGTTTGCTCTACTGATATTTTATTGGGATAAATAATATTTTCAGTAGAAAAATAAGTGGGAAGTTTGTCTTTAGCCTTTGATTTGGCTGCAATTTGATTCAAAATAGAAATCCAATTTACATTTGGAAAAGGATTTTTTTGCAAGGCCAGTTTGGTAATAGCAACCCCTAATTGAGAATTGATGTATTTTTGAATTTCAGAATGTAATAAAGAAGTCTCCATAGAATTATATTCTAATTATTAAAAATATAATTTAGGATGTTAGCTCCCATTTTTAGTGCTTTTTCACGAACTTCTATGGGGTCATTGTGAATGTCAGCATCTTCCCAGCCGTCACTTAAATCCGTTTCATAAGTATAAAGTAAAACCAATCTATTTTCAATAAAAACACCAAAAGCTTGTGGACTTTTACCGTCGTGTTCGTGAATTTTTGGAATACCGGCAGGAAAAGAATTGGGTTTTTGAAAAATAGGATGATTGGCGGGAATTTCAACTAAAGCATTATTTGGAAAAAGCTTTGTTATTTCTTTTCGAATGTATTCATTCATACCGTAATTATCATCAATATGAAGAAAGCCACCGGAAGTCAAATAATTTCTGAGATTTTCAATTTCTGAAGGATTAAAAACTATATTTCCATGTCCGGTTGCATGAACGTAAGGATAGGAAAAAATATCAGGGCTACTAGGAGTTACCACTGCATTTTTAGGTTTAATTTTGGTTTTAATAGTTTGATTACTGTATTTAATAAGGTTAGGTAATGCAGTTGGATTGGCATACCAATCGCCACCACCGCTGTATTTCAACAAGGCAATTTCCTGTGCAAATGTTGGAGCTGAAAATAGTAGCAATAAGAAGATTAGTCTTTTCAAAATTGGGGTTTATTCATTAATAAAAACAACGCTGTGACAAGCCACTATTGCAGCTGTTTCTGTTCGTAATCTTGTAGAACCTAATGTTACTGGCGTGTAATTGTTCTCCAATGCTAATGTAATTTCTTTATTTGAAAAATCGCCTTCAGGACCAATTAATAACGTTACATTTTCATTTGGCTTTACGACTGATTTCAGCGATTTTCTATCGGTTTCTTCACAATGTGCGATTAATAATAACCCTTCGTTTTTCTGTTTGATAAAATCTTTAAAAGAGATTGGTTCATTCAGCTTAGGCAAATAATAATGTAACGATTGTTTCATCGCCGATTGTACTATTTTGTCAAATCGATCGGTTTTCACCAATTTTCTTTCGGAGTGGTCGCAAATAATAGGGGTGATTTCTGAGATTCCAATTTCAGAAGCTTTTTCTAAAAACCATTCGTATCTGTCGTTCATTTTGGTTGGTGCAACCGCTAAATGCAAATGGTATTTAGGAGTAGCTGCTACCTCAAAACTTATTATTTTTACAGTACATTTGCTATCGGAACCAACTACAATTTCGGTTTTAAATAAATACCCTAATCCATTGGTTACAAATAATATATCACCACCTTGTTTGCGCAACACTTTAATAATATGTTTGCTTTCTTCTTTATCGAAAGTAAAATTTTCAGTAGCTTCGTTAATGTTAGAATTGTAGAATAATTGCATAGTATTAAAATTGAATTCTGGCTTTTGAAACTACATTTGAAGTTTCGAAATTTCCCTGTAAATATTTTTGATAACCTACAATTCCAATCATTGCAGCATTATCAGTGGTGTATTCAAATTTTGGAATATACGTTTGCCAACCGTATTTGGTTTGAGCTTCTTTCATTGCATTTCTAATACCTGAATTTGCTGAAACCCCACCGCCAATAGCAATTCTATTGATTCCAGTTTGTTTGACCGCCAATTTCATTTTATCCATCAGAATTTCAATGATCGTGTATTGGATAGAAGCACAAATATCATTTAAATTCTCTTCAATAAAATTTGGGTTTTCAGCAACATTTTTTTGAATGAAATACAAAATAGCCGTTTTTAAACCTGAAAAGCTAAAATCCAAACCAGGAACTTTAGGTTTAGTAAATGCAAATGCCTTTGGATTTCCTAATTGGGCATTTTTATCTACTAATGGACCTCCAGGATAAGGCAAACCTACAATTTTGGCACTTTTATCAAAGGCTTCTCCCACGGCATCGTCTGTAGTCTCTCCAATTATTTCCATATCAAAATAATTGGTCACTTTAACGATTTGGGTATGCCCTCCGGAAATGGTTAAAGCTAGAAATGGAAACTCAGGTTTTTGATGGCCTTCTTCGTCAATAAAATGAGCTAAAATATGCGCTTGCATATGATTTACAGCGATTAAAGGGATATTTAATGCCAATGATAACGATTTTGCAAATGAACTACCAACTAATAAAGAACCCATTAATCCAGGTCCTTGCGTAAAAGCTATTGCTGTTAACTGTTCTTTTTGTATATTCGCTTTGCGAAATGCGGCATCAATAACTGGAACAATATTTTGTTGGTGAGCTCTTGAAGCTAATTCAGGAACTACGCCACCGTACTGATTGTGAATAAGTTGATTCGCTACAATATTAGATAAAACTTTATCGTTTTGTAAAATAGCTGCAGCAGTATCATCACAGGAACTTTCAATTGCGAGTATATAAACTGGCTTGTTGGTCATAAAATCGAATGAATTGTATTAAAAATAGCGATCCAAATTGCTTCTTTTTTTGGATTTGTCAAAATTAAAGAATTTTTATTTAAGGACTAAAGATTCTAGAGTTTAAATAGTAATAGTATAAATTAAAAGTAGTTAGTATCAAAAAATATAAAAAAATAGTATTCCGCATCCTACTTGGAATTGTCCTACTATTATTGGTGCTTGGAATTACCTTATCGTTGCCTGTTGTTCAAACTAGAATAGGAGAATATGTAACTGATATGCTACGAAAAGACTACAAAGCCGATATAAATGTGGAACAAGTTTCCCTATCCATTTTTGGGGGTGTAAAATTAAAGAGTGTCTTAATCCGGGATCATCATAAATTAACGATGATTTCTGCGAAAAGTATTAAAACCGATATATTAAGTTTTAAAAAACTTTATAATGGTGATTTGTTATTTGGCGAAATAAGAATTGACAGTATGTTTTTCAATTTAAAAACCTACAAAGGCGAAAAAGAGACCAATATTGGAAAATTTTCAACTCTTTTTGACACTGGAAAGCCTTCGTCAAAACCTTTTTTATTGAAATCTAAGAATGTTTACCTCACGAATAGTTCCTTTCTTTTATCGGATGAAAATAGTTATTCTCCAAAACAATTGGATTTCAAAAAAATAAATATTGAAACTAGTAACCTTAAAATATCAGGTCCAGAAGTAACTACCAATATTTTAAAAATGTCATTTTTAGATCAGAAAGGAATAGCAGTTGATGATTTAAAAACCAAATTCGCTTTCACCTTAAAACATATAAAACTAGATGATTTAAGTCTGATTACAAAAAATTCCTTCTTGAACGGAAATGTTATTTTGAATTATAATGGAAATGATTTTGCCGACTTTAATAACAAAGTGGAATTTAATGTAAAAATTGATTCGGCTTCTATCGCTTCTAATGATATCCGTTTTTTTTATAAAGAATTAGGAAAAAACCTCCAATTCAAAATTAAATCCAATATTAAAGGAACGCTGAATGATTTGTATTTATCCAAATTAAATTTAGTTAGTAACACAACTAAAATTAATGGGGATATTAATTTTAAAAATCTTCTAGGTGCTAAAAATCAGCTATTTTACCTGAAAGCTAATTTCAATAGCGTAGCTTCAAATTATAATGATTTAGTAAAAATAGTGCCCAATATTTTAGGTAAAAGTTTACCAAGTACGTTGGAAAAATTAGGCCAATTTAATTTAAGAGGGAAAACTGAAATTACCTCTTCGACTATTGGAGCTGATTTTTATATGACGACTTCCCTTGGAAATTTACAGTCGAATTTAAAGATGACCAACATTGAAAATATCGATAACGCCTCTTACAAAGGGAATTTAATTTTAGAACACTTTAAAATTGGTAAATTTCTGGGTAAAAAAGATTTGGATTTTGTGACTCTAAATATTGATATTGATGGTAAAGGATTTAAATTAAAAAATTTAAATACGTCACTATCAGGCGATATCTATAAATTGAATTACAATGGTTACAATTATTCTAATATTGAAGTAAATGGAAACTTCAAAAGCCCAATTTTTAAAGGGAAATTGAATGTAAATGACCCTAACTTATTCATGGATTTTGATGGGTTGGTAGATCTTGAAAAGAAAGAAGTCAATTATAATTTTAATGCCAATATAGATTTTGCCAATTTAAAAAAATTGAATTTAGTACAAAAAGACAGTGTTTCCGTTTTTAAAGGAGCTATAGACATGAGGGTTTCGGGAACCAATTTGGATAATATTAAAGGTTCTGTTCATATTAAAAACACTTCTTATCAGAATGAAAAAGACACTTATTATTTCGATGATTTTGATTTGACTTCAAGTTTTGATGAAAATATTCGAACTATTGCTATTAATTCTCCAGATATTGTTCAGGGAAAAATTGTTGGAAATTTTCAAATTGACCAATTACGTAAAATGGTCGAAAATTCATTGGGAAGTCTTTATGCGAATTACAATCCCAATAAAATCAAAAAAGGCCAGTATTTAAAATTTGATTTTGCTATATACAACAAGATAATTGAAGTTTTTTTACCAGGAATTTCATTGGCTCCAAATACCTTAATTCAAGGTGCTATCAATTCCGATAGAAATGATTTTAAATTTAATTTCAATTCTCCTAAAATCACTGCGTTTGATAATAGTTTACATAAGATTGCAATTAGAGTTGATAATAAAAATCCGCTTTACAATGCCTATGTTTCTATGGATAGTGTGCAAACAAAAAACTATAAAATTTCAGATTTCAGTTTGATAAATGTGATTCAAAACGACACTTTATTCGTTAGATCGGAATTTAAAGGAGGTAATAAAGCCGAAGACTATTATAAAATGAATGTTTTCCATACTATTGATAAACAAAATAACAATGTAGTTGGAATTCAAAAATCGGATATTAAATTTAAAGAGGTATTATGGTATTTGAATGAAAATAGTGACTCGAAGAACAAAATAGTATTTGATAAAAAATTATTAAACTTTTCTTTTAACGACATTGCTCTAACTCATGACAATCAAAAAATTGAATTTAAAGGTTTTATTGATGAAAAAAATTCAAAAGATCTTAATTTGAATTTCACCAATATTGACATTAATAAGTTAACTCCCGAAGTTTCTAATTTTACCTTCAAGGGAATTTTGAACGGTAATGTCAATTTGAAACAAAATAATACTATTTACCAACCAACAGCTTCAATATTTATTGATAGCCTAAGTGTTAATTCGGCAATTTTGGGTAAATTAAATCTAGATATTGCTGGGGATAATGATTTGAAAAAATTCAATGTAAATTCTTCAATAGTAAATGATAACATAGAATCATTCTATGCTAACGGATATTTTAATATTGAAAATAATGAGACCAAAATTAATTTAGACCTGCGTTTTAACAAATTTAATTTAGGGGTTTTAGAATTATTAGGTGGAGATATTGTCACCAATATTAAAGGTTTTGCGTCTGGAAGTACAAATATAGAAGGGATAATTTCCGATCCAAAAGTAAACGGGAGGATGTATTTAGAAAATTCAGGTATCTCTGTTCCTTATTTAAATGTGAATTACGAATTTGAAAATAATACAATTGTTGATATTACAGAGAGTTCATTTATAATTAGAAATGCAAGTATTAGTGATTCTAAATATAAATCTAAAGGAATTTTAGAAGGTAGGGTAAAACACAATAAATTCTCTGATTGGGTTTTAGACTTAAAAGTAAAATCAGATAGATTCCTTGCATTAGACACCAAAGACCAAGAAGATGCGGCCTATTTTGGTACTGCATTTATAGATGGGGTTGCTAAAATTTCTGGACCAGCTGATGGATTAATAATAAGTATTGATGCGAAATCTGAAAAAGGAACTGCAATTAAAATACCAATTAACGATGTTAATGCTTCGGGAACCAATGATTATATCCACTTTCTTACCTCTAAAGAAAAAAATAATATCGAAAAAGGGGTTCCAAATAATTCTAGAAATTACAATGGTTTAGAACTGAAATTTAATTTAGATATCAATCAAAAAGCGGAGATTGAAGTGATATTGAATAGAAATTCTGGTCATGGTATGAAAGGACGTGGAAATGGAAACTTATTATTAGAAATAAACACCTTAGGTAAATTTATTATGACTGGGGATTTCCAAGTCTATGAAGGAACTTATAATTTCAAATATGGCGGTATCATAGATAAGAAGTTTAAAGTGAAAAAATTTGGTTCAATTGTTTGGGAAGGAGATCCACTTAAAGCCAATATCAATTTGGAAGCGGTTTATGAAACTACTGCAAATCCTGCTGTTTTATTAGACAATCCATCTATAAATAAAAAAGTACCTGTAGATGTTGTCATTGGAATAAAAGGTAATTTAAGTAATGTTGAACCTGATTTTTCTATTAATTTTCCAACAGTAAGTTCGGTATTAAAATCGGAAATCCAATATAAATTAGACGATAGAGATACCCGTCAAAAACAAGCTTTGTATTTACTTTCATCTGGTGGGTTTTTAAGCCAATTAGGAATAAGTCAAACCGATTTAACCGGAAATATATTTGAGAAATTTAGTGGAATATTTAATGATATTTTTCAAGACGAAGAAGGAAAGTTTAATCTAGGTATCGATTACGTTTTAGCCGATAGACGTCCTGGTTCAGAAACCGATGGAAGATTTGGAGTTACCGTTTCTTCAAAAATAAATGACAGAATTACTTTTAATGGTAAATTAGGGGTTCCAATTGGTGGAATAAACCAATCGGCTGTTGTTGGTGATGTAGAAGTTCAATATCGGGTAAATGATGATGGTACGTTAAATTTAAGAGTTTTTAATAAAGAAAACGATATCACATTTATAGGTCAAAACATTGGTTATACACAAGGACTCGGTATTTCTTATGAGATCGATTTTAATACCTTTAAAGAGTTAGTGAATAAAGTTTTTAAGAAAAAGATATTAGCTCCTAAAGTCAATAATTCTGCTTATCAATCGGATTCAGATGTTCCTACTAATGGAATTAATTTTAAGCCTAAAAAAAGTAAGTCAAAAAAGAATCTTAAAGCCAATTCAGAAGCAATATTGAATAATGAAATAGATTAATTATATTTTCTGTGATACTGAAAAAACTACTGTTTTCAAAAACTTATCAACGAAAACGTTTGAATTTGAGTAAATTAGCAATTTAATAATAAATCCACTTTTTTTAAACCCAATTTATAGTAAGTTTACATTTTAAAACATAAAAAATGAGTAATACAATAAAAAAAATAGGTGTTTTGACTTCTGGAGGAGATTCTCCTGGAATGAATGCTGCTATTCGTTCTGTTGTTAGAACTTGTGCCTATCACAACATTGATTGTATTGGTATTTATCGCGGATATCAAGGTATGATTGAAGGTGATTTTAAAGAATTGGGGCCTCGAAGCGTTAACAATATTATTAATAAAGGAGGTACCATTTTAAAATCGGCTCGTTCTCAAGAGTTTATGACTCCCGAAGGAAGAAATAAAGCCTATATTAACCTAGTTAAAGCTGGTGTTGACTCTCTTGTTGTAATTGGGGGAGATGGAAGTTTTACCGGTGCTGAAGTATTTAATAGTGAATATGGATTTCCTGTAATGGGCATCCCAGGAACAATTGATAATGATATTTTTGGAACCAGTCATACATTAGGTTATGACACCGCTTTAAATACAGTAGTTGAAGTAATTGATAAAATTAGAGATACAGCAAGTTCGCACAACCGTTTGTTTTTTGTAGAAGTAATGGGTCGGGATGCGGGCCATATTGCATTGAATGCAGGAATTGGAGCCGGTGCTGAAGAGATTTTGATTCCTGAAGAAAATTTAGGATTAGAACGTTTATTAGATTCTTTGCAAAAGAGTAAATCTTCAGGTAAATCATCTAGTATAGTTGTAATTGCTGAAGGGGATAAAATGGGTAAAAGTGTTTTTGAACTAAAAGACTACGTAGAAGCCAATATGCCTGAATACGATGTGCGCGTTTCAGTATTGGGACACATGCAAAGAGGCGGTTCACCCTCTTGTTTTGATCGAGTACTAGCCAGTAGGTTAGGAGTAAAAGCAGTAGAATCATTAATAGAAGGAAAATCAAATTTCATGGTGGGGATTTTAGGTGATAAAATTACCTTAACGCCATTAGAACAAGCTATAAAAGGCAATACCGAAATTGATAAAGAATTATTGAGAGTATCTGACATCATGTCAACATAATAAATTTAAAATAAATAATAATCGGCATTGGTTACTACCAATTGTTAAAAGTTTAAAAAATGTCAAAAGTAAAATTAGGAATTAACGGTTTTGGAAGAATCGGAAGAATTGTTTTTAGAGAATCATACAATAGAGACAATGTTGAAGTAGTAGCAATTAATGATTTATTAGATGTAGATCACTTGGCTTATTTATTAAAATACGATTCTGTTCACGGACGTTTCGCTGGAAAAGTGGAAGTAACAGATGGAAAATTATTCGTTAATGATAAACACATTAGAATTACTGCAGAAAGAGAACCTGCAAATTTAAAATGGGATGAAGTTGGAGTAGATGTAGTGGCTGAATGTACTGGATTTTTCACCACTATAGAAACAGCCCAAGGACACATAAAAGGTGGAGCAAAAAAAGTTATTATTTCTGCCCCTTCAGCTGATGCACCAATGTTTGTAATGGGTGTAAATCACGATAAAGCAAAAGCGTCTGATACGGTAGTTTCAAATGCTTCTTGTACAACGAATTGTTTGGCTCCATTAGCAAAAGTTATCCATGATAATTTTGGAATTTTGGAAGGTTTAATGACTACTGTTCATGCAACCACTTCAACGCAAATGACTTGCGATGGACCTTCAAGAAAAGATTGGAGGGGTGGTCGTGCGGCTTCATGTAACATTATTCCATCATCAACTGGTGCTGCAAAAGCAGTAGGTATGGTTATTCCTGATTTAAATGGAAAATTAACTGGAATGTCAATGCGTGTTCCTACGACTGACGTTTCTGTAGTAGACTTAACGGTTAAATTAGCTAAAGAAACTTCTTACGATGAAATTATGTCAGTATTGAAAAATGCTTCTGAAACTTCTATGAAAGGTATCTTAGGATATACTGAAGACGCGGTAGTTTCGCAAGATTTTGTTTCTGATCCTAGAACTTCAATTGTAGATGCTAAAGCTGGAATTGGTTTGAATTCAACTTTTTTTAAAATCATTTCTTGGTACGATAATGAATATGGTTATTCAAGTAAATTGATTGATTTATCAGTACATATTTCAAGCTTAAAATAATATATTTATCTAAATCCCCATTTATTTGGGGATTTTTGTATATAATAAATTAATGGTATAAACCAATTTATATGAAATTATTAGTAGATAGCGGTTCAACAAAAGCCGATTGGATTTCAATTGACGAAACCGGAAAAATTTTGTTTACCACCCAAACATTAGGATTAAATCCAGAAGTTCTTAACAAAGAAGATATTATTAGTCGCATTAATGATCGTTTTGATATTTCTTTTAATAAGAAAAATGTGACTCATTTGTTCTTTTACGGCGCAGGTTGTGGAACAGATAGAATGAAGAATTTTTTAACCGAAGTATTTAAAGAATACTTTCCAAATGCAACTGTACTCGTTCATGAAGATACTTATGCAGCGGTTTATGCAACCACACCTAAAAACGAAAAAGCAATAGTTTGCATTTTAGGTACCGGTTCCAATTGTAGTTATTTTGATGGTAAAATCTTACATCAAAAAGTACAATCATTGGGGTATATAGCTATGGATGATTGTAGTGGAAATCAATTCGGAAGACAGTTAATACGTGATTATTACTTTAGTAAAATGCCAGCAAAATTAGCGTCTGAATTTGCTAAAACCTACGATTTAGATCCAGACGTTATAAAGCACCAACTCTACAAAGAGCCGAATCCAAATGCTTATATGGCCACTTTTGCAAAATTCATAATTCTTCATAAAGACGAAGAATATTGTCAGAAATTAGTTAGAAAAGACATGCAAGTATTCGTTGATAATTATATTACTCAATATGAAAATTGCAAAGAAGTTCCTGTTCATTTTATAGGTTCTATTGCTTTTTATTTGAAAGAAGAATTAAAAGAAGTATTAGAAAGTAACGGTTTAAAAATTGGAAATGTACTCAGAAGACCAATAGACGGTTTAATTGAGTTTCATGTTTTAAACTAAGATCATATATGAATACAAAAAAAAATCGAATTTGATTCATTTCAAATTCGATTTTTTTATTTTGAATGTTTTTTTTATTTTATCGCAATCATAGAAATTTCAATATTTACATTTCTTGGTAGTTTTGCAACTTGAACGGTTTCTCTGGCGGGAGCCGTCTTTTCATCAAAATAACTTCCATAAATAGTATTTATTTTTGCAAAATCATTCATATCAGAAATAAAAATGGTGCTTTTTACCACATTGGAAAACTCCATATTGGCTGCTTCTAAAACCGCCTTCATGTTATTCATTACTTGTGCAGTTTCTATTTCAATAGTTTCCATCACTAATTCCATAGTTACAGGATCTAATGCAATTTGTCCTGAGGTATATAATGTATTTCCAACTAATACTGCTTGATTATAAGGGCCAATAGGGGCAGGAGTCTTATCTGTAAAAATTATTTTTTTCATCTATTTCTATCTTAATTGTCTATCTGGAACTGTTCTTTTTTCCCATTTAATATCGCTAAGCACACTTGATTTAATTCCAATAAAGAATCCCCAAAAGGTATTGTCTCCAAAGGGTAACCAGTTGAAATCTATTCTCCAACTCAATAAATCTCGCTCAAAACGAAGTTGCGTATAAGTGACTCCTTTTTGAACAAAATCATAACCGGAAGAAGCCCCAATTTTCCATTTTGGAGTTAAGTCAATATTTGACGAAAAGCTTAATGTATTTCCAATAATTTTATTTTCTCTATTATTATTACTATAGGTTAAAGAATAGGCCATAGTTAAATCCCAAGGAATTTTTGATTTAAAAAAATCGGTTACTTTATCTTCACTATTTTCTTTTTGATCGAACTGACTTTCTCGTCTGTCACTGAAATCGGTATTAGTACCATACAAATCATCCGGACGACCACCATTTCTTTCCCCTTGTTTGTTTTTTGTATCATCACCGTCAGTGCTCGCTAACGAATAATTAATGGTCATATTGGAACTAGTCATTCTAAATAAACTGCCTCCATTATTTAAATTAAAAGTGTTAATTCTTCTCCCGGAATTATCAATTGCATAAGGATCCAATGTGGTAGCAAAGTTTATATTCATTTTATCTTTAAATAAGGTAGTTCCACCACTAATTCTTAATGGTGACCACCGCAATGAATCTGAAGTTGCATTATAATCGGTATGAAAATTTAAATTGTTTAATAACATTATTTTCTTCGGCTCTGTTTTTGTGGAATCTCGATCTCTTACTTTTGCTTCAAAAGTGTTACTTAAATCGTAACTCACAATATTTGATTTACCAATTCCAGGTGCTCCATAGATTCCTTTTTCAAAACGAGTATATTCCTTAATTATAGTTCCACTTCCATCAGAAGCATAAGTATCATAATATTTATCGAAACTTGGAGCATAACTAAACGCCACCGTTGGTCTCATGACATGTCTAATTGATTGAATTCGTTTTTTTGAACCAAAATTAAAAGTACCATAAATGGTGGTTCCTATACTTGAACTAAAATTATAGGTTCTAAAAGCATCGAATCCATTTACTGTTGTTTCTATCTCCTTATTTTGCTGGTTATCAAAACTTTTATTTATGGTTTTTAAATACCATACTTCGTTGTAATTTAAGGAGGCCGATGCACTAAAATGTTTAAAAATTTTAAAATTAGTACTTAATGGGATAGAGTGCTGAATACCTGAATTGGCATCTCTAAACATTTGAGGTTTGAAAAATAAAGAATCTTTTGTTTCAATTCTATTATCACCTCTTAAAGTGTATTGAAAGTTAATATTTTTAAAGATTCCTCTTTTTTCACCTTCTTTTGGAGCAAATGGAAATATACGATCTACATTAACTTGAAGTGAAGGTAATGTCATATTTATTGTTTGCGTTTGTGTATTCTGTGAATGGGTTGCCGTTAAAGACATATTTACTTGAGGGACACTATTAAAAGTTTTAGAATAGGATATAGAAGAACTTAAAGTATTATTTAGGCGTGAATTATTATTTACCTGATTAATAGATTGTTGGAAATAAGTGCTACTTCCCATATTTACCGAAGCAGAAAATCGGGAATTTGGATTCGATTTTTGGTCTTTGTTATGAGACCATTGAATATTATAAATATTACTTTTTGAATAATCTGGGTAACCCCGTTCACTGGTTATTAAATTTTCGAAACGAATATTTAAGTTTCCATTAAATTTATACCGCTTGGCATAACTAGTTTCTGCTCTCAAAGCATAACTTCCATTAGTATAATAATCTCCGAGAATTGCCAAATCATAATTATTGCTTAATGCAAAATAATAACCTCCATTTTGAAGAGCATATCCTCTTTGTCGGGTATCATTAAAGGTAGGCATTATTATTCCTGATTGGCTTGTTTCGGTCATTGGGAAAAAGGCAAAAGGCATTATAAGAGGAGTAGGTACATTGGCAATTACCATATGGGTTAAACCAATAACGACTTTTTTTCCTGGTACAAATTTGACTTTGCTTGTTTGAAAATAAAATTCAGGATTTTCAATATCTTCTGATGTAGTAAACCGTGCCTTTTTCATAAAATAGACAGAATCGTTTTCTCTTTTTGTGATTTCTGCTTTAATTTTAAATTCACTTTGCTCTGTTCTAGAATTCCAAACGAGTGCTTTTTTAGTTTTGAAATTAAATCGAATTGAATCAGGTTCAATTATATTCGAACCTTGCTTAAAAACTGGAAGCTGAGTATATTTTCCTGTCGAGTCTTTTAGACGACCTGCATAAATTTCATTTTTTTCATAGTCCAATACAATAATTCCAGATTTCAACTCTATGTCTTGATAATACAACTCTGCTTTATCATATAAAGTCATTTGTTTCTTCTTTTGGTTAATCTTTTCATAACCAACAGCTGTTCTTTTTATTTTAGATTCTAAAAGTGCTTTTTTAGGTTTGACGGTATCTTTTTTGATAGTATCTGTACTAATTTTAATTTCTTTTGCGTTACTCTTTGTTATTTCAGTGTTTTCTTTCGCCTTAATTTCAATAGGTTTTTTAGATAAATCTTGGGAGTATGATTTGTTTGATCCTATTGTTAGGAAAAATGCTAATAAAACGATATTAAATAAGTTTGTATACAAAGGTTTAAATGCTATTTTTGTAAAATCAAGGTTTAGTTTTTCAATTTTCAAAACTACACATAAATTTTGGTCAAAAATAATCAAATATTAGATTTATAATCCTAAGGAAATAATAAAATTAACTTAATAAGTTTATGAAAATTAATAATAAAATAAAAGTCTTATCATTTATAGGTTTGCTCGCGTTTTCAGTATTGGGATATTGTCAAAGTAATAAATTTAAAGTTACTTTAGATGCGGGTCATGGTGCTCACGATTTTGGAGCAGTTTATAATGGGCATATAGAAAAGAATATTTCACTAGCAATTGTTTTAAAAGTAGGTAAAATATTAGAAGAACAACCCAATTTTGAAGTCAATTATACCCGAGAAACCGACGTATTTATTGGACTTGTAGAACGTGCCAATATAGCCAATAGAGTTGATTCTAATATATTTGTTTCTATTCATTGCAATGCCAATAAAAACACTGTCGCTGATGGTACCGAGACCTATGTGATGGGGATGACCAAAAATGCTTCGAGTTTAGCTGTCGCTAAAAATGAGAATGAAGTGGTCACTTTAGAAAAAGATTATAAACAAAAATACAACGGTTACGATCCTAGTGCTCCAGAAACATTAATAGGATTGACTTTAATGCAAGAGGATTATCTCAATAATAGTATTGCTCTAGCTGCTAAAGTCGAAGATGAGTTTTCTAGTATTGGTAAAAAAATTAGAGGCGGAGGTGTGAAACAAGCTCCTTATATGGTTCTTCATAAAGCCTACATGCCTAGAGTTTTAATTGAAACTGGTTTTGTTTCTAATCCTGTAGAAGGTGCTATTCTAGATTCTGAAGAAGGTCAAAATGCTATTGCAAATGCAATTGCTCAAGCAATAATAAGTTATAAAAAAGAGTATTTTGGTAATGGCGATGGTTATTCTGAAGACAATCGTCCATCAAAAAAAGTAATCGAAAAACAATCTACTGAAACCGTCTCTCCTTCAAAAAAAGAGAATAAAAATGATGCCATTAATGTTTCAGGATTAGTTTTTAAAGTTCAAATCGCAGCAAGTAGTAAAAAAATGGATTTGGATCCAAGTAATTTCAAAGGTCTAAAAAATATTGAAATTGAAGAAACAGGTACTATTAACAAATATTTCTATGGATCAACTTCTGATTACGAAGAAGCTAAGAAATTATTGACTGAAGCTAAATCTAAGGGGTACAATTCGGCCTTTATAATTGCGTTAAAAAATGGAAAGTCAATTCCCTTAAAAGATGCGATTAAATAATTCTGTATAACCAAAGTTTTATTTTAAATTTGTATAAAATATCTGAAATTGAAAATCACTAAAGAAATTAAAGCCGGCGTATTAGTTATTGCATCTATATCCTTGTTTATTTGGGGTTATAGTTATTTAAAAGGCAAAGACATCCTTAATAATTACAAAACAATTTTTGTAGTTTATCAAAATGTTGAAGGATTAGCAGCAACTGCTCCTATAACTATTAACGGACTTGTTGTAGGTCAAGTGGCAGATATAAAACTCCAACCTAATGGAGAAATTGTAGTCCAACTTCAAATAAAAAATGATTTTCCTTTTTCAAAAACAAGTCTTGTAGCAATTTATGAACCTGGATTAATTGGTGGTAAACAGCTTCAAATTATCCCTAACTTTAAGGATAAAGCTCTAGCTGTAAGCGGTGATACATTATCCAGTTCAGTGAAAAAAGGATTGACTGATCTAGTAAGTGATAAACTAGCACCATTACAACAAAAAATAGAAAAGATGGTTGTAAATGCTGATTTGTTCTTATCAAATTTAAATGAAGTTTTAGATGCAAAATCTAAAGAAAATTTAAAAAATAGTATTTCTAATTTAAGTAAATCTATCGAAGGATTTAATTCGGTAGTAGATAATGCCAATTCTATTTTATCCAATAATAAAGGTAATATTGATAAAACACTTTCCAACTTAAATAAAGTTTCAACTGATTTTTCTAAAATTTCAGATTCATTATCCAAAGCCAATCTTACAAAAGTGGTTAATGATCTAGAAAAAACACTATCTAATGTTGATAAAATTATGAATGATGTTCAGTCAGGGAAAGGTTCTTTGGGTAAAATTATTAAAGACGATGCGTTATACAACAATTTGGAAAAAACATCAAAAGAATTGGAATTACTAGTACAAGATTTAAGGTTAAACCCCACCAGATATATTAATGTTTCCTTATTTGGTAAGAAAAACAAACCTTATAAAAACCCAACAGATTCGATTAAAAACGTTAAAAACTAAATCTTTATGGGATTAGTAACTATTTTATTTGCAATTATTTTAATTTTAGGTTTTGGATTTTTCACTATTAATATCAGAAAAATAATCAGAAACATAAAATTAGGACAAGAGGTAAATCGTTCTGATAATCCTTCGTTAAGATGGAAAAATATGGCAATGATTGCTCTAGGTCAATCTAAAATGGTGAAAAAACCAATTGCCGGATTTCTTCATATAATAGTTTATGTTGGTTTTATCATCATCAATATTGAATTACTTGAAATAATAATTGACGGTCTTTTTGGAACTCATAGAATCTTTTCTGGTATAGGGACTATTTATAATTTTCTAATTGGCTCCTTTGAAATATTAGCTTTCCTCGTGCTAGTTGCGGTGATTATTTTCTATATAAGAAGGAATATAATTAAGCTCAACCGTTTTATTCATAGTGATTTAAAAGGTTGGCCTAAAAGTGATGCCAATTACATTTTGTATTTTGAAATTGTATTAATGTCACTTTTTTTATTAATGAATGCCGCCGATTTACATTTGCAAAATGCAATTGGAGGTTTTGATCATTACAGTAAAGTGGGATCGTTCCCAATTTCACAATTTCTTTTACCTATTTTCGAAGGGCTTTCTGTACACGCTGTTTTCTTATTAGAAAGATCTTTTTGGTGGCTACACATTATCGGTATATTACTATTCTTAAATTACCTCTATTTTTCAAAACACCTCCATATTTTATTGGCTTTTCCAAATACCTATTTTGCCAATTTAAATCCTGCGGGCCAATTTGATAATCTAGAATCCGTAACAAAAGAAGTGAAATTAATGATGGATCCTAACGCTGATCCATTTGCAGCAGCTCCAATTGACAAAAGTGCAGTACCCTCAAAATTTGGCGCCAATGATGTTCAAGATTTAAAATGGATACAATTACTAAACGCTTATACCTGTACCGAATGCGGAAGATGCACCTCTGTTTGTCCCGCAAATCAAACGGGTAAAAAATTATCCCCAAGAAAAATCATGATGGATACTAGAGATCGATTAGTGGAAGTGGGAAATAACATCGATAAAAATAAAGGCGTTTTCATTCCTGATAATGTAACCTTATTAAATAATTACATTTCTGCTGAAGAAATATGGGCTTGTACTTCTTGTAATGCTTGCGTAGAAGAATGTCCGGTAAATATAAACCCATTATCTATAATAATGGACATGCGTAGGTATTTAGTTATGGAACAAAGTGCTGCACCAATGCCATTAAATAATATGATGAGTAATATAGAAAATAATGGGGCGCCTTGGCAATACAACCAACAAGATCGACTGAATTGGAAAGAGGAATAATACATTAATTTAAATAACAACACAACAACAATTACTACAAAATGAGTTTAGAAGAATTAGACAAAAAATTAATATCCGCTTCAGAAAATGGTCAAACTATAAGCCCAATATTAGCTGAAGGAGTAAAAAATTATCTAATAGATATTGATGGCACCATTTGCGATGACATTCCAAATGAAGAACCAGAAAGAATGTTAACTGCTGGGGTTTATCCTGATGCTTTAATTACATTAAATAAATGGTACGAAGAAGGCCACATTATTTGTTTTTTTACATCTAGAACTGAAATGCATAGAGATTATACCGAAACTTGGTTAAAACAACACGGTTTTAAATACCACAGTGTGGTAATGGGTAAACCACGAGGTGGAAATTATCATTGGGTTGATAATCATTTAGTTAAAGCAACCAGGTTTAGAGGAAAATTTACTGATTTGGTTGAAAAAGAAGCTATCATTCAGGTTTTTGATGACGAGCACCACGAATAAAAAAGTATAATTTATTTACTTGATACAAATAATAATTAGAATATGTCAGAAAATTTAGTAGTCCCAACAATGGCAGAAATGCTAGCACAAGGAAAACAGCCCGAAGTATTATTTTGGGTCGGTTGTTCTGGTAGTTTTGACGATAGAGCTAAGAAAATTACAAAAGCTTTTGTTAAGATTTTAAATAAATCTAACGTGTCCTTTGCTGTTCTTGGAACTGAAGAAAGTTGTTCAGGTGATCCTGCAAAACGTGCTGGAAATGAATTTCTTTTTCAAATGCAAGCCATGATGAATATTGAAGTTCTAAATGCTTATGAAGCTAAGAAAATTGTAACTGCTTGCCCACATTGTTTTAATACTTTAAAAAATGAATATCCTGAATTAGGTGGGAAATACGAAGTAGTTCATCACACTGAATTTTTGAAATTTTTATTAAATGATGGTCGTTTAACTATTGAAGGTGGACAATTTAACGGTAAGAAAATTACTTTTCATGACCCCTGTTATTTAGGAAGAGCCAATTCAATTTATGAAGCACCTAGAGATTTAATTAATAAATTGGATGCTGAATTGGTTGAAATGAAACGCTCCAAGGCAAATGGATTGTGTTGCGGTGCTGGTGGAGCCCAAATGTTTAAAGATTCGGAAGCTGGAAATAAAGAAGTCAATATCGAAAGAATAGAAGATGCTTTGAGTACCAATCCAGATATTATTGCAACAGGTTGTCCTTTTTGCAATACTATGTTAACTGACGGAATAAAGAATAAAGAAAAAGAAGGCGAAGTCAAAGTGATGGATATAGCTGAATTGATTGCAAACGCTCAAGACTTATAAATAAATATCATGCATATTCCATTTGAAAATTTACCTGAAGAATCTAAAATTTGGATCTACCAATCCAATAGAAAATTTTCTGATGAAGAAATTACTGAAATTGAAGTTGTTTTAAAAGATTTTGTAGAAAATTGGGTTGCTCATGGAACTGGACTTGAAGCTTCCTACCAATTGAAATACAATCGTTTTATTATTCTTGCAGTTAATCAAGAAGTACAAATGGCTTCAGGTTGTTCCATAGATTCTTCAGTCCGCTTTATTCAAGATTTAGAACAAAAATACAATGTAGATTTATTAGATAAAATGAATGTTACCTTCAAGTTAGGGGAGCATGTAGCACACAAAACGCTAATTGACTTCAAAAAAATGGCCAAAGACAAAGCAGTTGCAGAAAATACGATTGTCTTTAATAATCTTATCAATAATATCGCAGAATATAATGAATCGTGGGAAGTTCCAGCGATGGATAGCTGGCACAGTCGCTTTTTTTAATAGTACTTTAATAAATGAAATCACCTCAATTCTATCCTATTGTAGCTTTATTCTTAATAGTATTTATTTTTTCATGTTCCTCAACCAAACATCTAAATTCTAAAAATACTGTTGCTAATGATTTTGAATCAGAATTACATATTGATAGAAAACATACTAAAAATCCTTTTTTTGAAGAATCTGAAAAAGAAGAAAAATGGGTTGATAGTCTATACAGTCAGATGACTTTCAATGAAAAAGTAGGTCAGCTGTTTATGGTTGCTGCGTATTCTAATAAAGATTCGATCCACGTAAATTCCATTGAAAAATTAATTCAAGAATCTAAAATCGGTGGACTAATATTCTTTCAAGGTGGTCCCGTTCGCCAAGCCAATTTAACCAATAGATACCAATCTAAATCAAAATTACCTTTATTCATTGGTATTGATGCCGAATGGGGATTAAGTATGCGCTTGGATTCTACCTATAAATACCCTTGGAATATGACTCTAGGAGCCATTCGCGATACCAAATTAATAGAAAAAGTAGGTTCGAAAATGGGTCAAGAAAGCAAAAGGTTAGGAATCCATTTTAATTTTGCACCAGTATTAGATATCAATACCAATCCTAAAAATCCAATAATCGGTTTCCGATCTTTTGGTGAAAACAAGGAAAATGTAACTCAAAGTGCTTTAGCATTAATGAAAGGCTTTCAAAGTCAAGGCGTTTTCTCCACTGGGAAACATTTTCCAGGTCATGGAGATACTGAAGCCGATTCTCACTTGTCATTACCCAACGTATCTTTTTCAAAAGAAAGAATCAATGAAGTGGAATTTTACCCCTATAAAAAATTATTTAATGAAGGCTTAGCCTCCGTAATGGTTGCCCATTTGAGTGTTCCTAGTTTAGAACCAAGAATTAATTATCCAACGTCTATATCCTATAATGTAGTTACTACTATTTTGCAAAATCAATTGGGTTTTGAAGGCTTGGTTTTTACCGATGCACTAAATATGAAAGGAGCTAGTAATTATAAAAAAGAAGACGGCGTTGCATTAGCTCCCGGAGATATTGACTTAGAAGCATTTTTAGCGGGTAATGATATTTTATTATTCTCTGAAAATGTTCCTGCTGCCATTGAAAAAATTTGCATGGCTTATCAAAACGGATTAATTTCTGAACATAGATTGTCAAGATCAGTGAAGAAAATTCTTAGATATAAATATTTTGCAGGTCTTAATAATTACAAAGCTATTTCAACTGAAAATCTGGTTAGCGATATATATCCAAGTTCAAATGATGCTTTACACTATCAATTGTATGAAAATGCAATCACTGTCGTTAAAAATAAGAATAGTATTTTACCAATTAAATCATTAGAAAACAATAAAATAGCCTACGTTAAATTAGGGGATGATGCTAACAGTAAATTTGTCTCTACATTAAAAAAATATACAGAAATTACTGAAGTTTCTAGTGACAACATCGATAGTTTAAATGTGCAGCTTAGTAATTACAATACGGTTATTATAGGTTTTCACAAATCAGATAAAGCCTGGAAAAAGCAAGATTTTACTGAAACGGAATTACTTTGGTTACAAGAAATTGCTAAGAAAAATAAGGTGATTTTAGATGTTTTTACCAAACCGTATTCGTTGTTGCCAATTACAAATTTTGATGAAATTGAATCGGTGGTGGTTTCTTATCAAAATAGTGATATTTCGCAAGAAGTAGCTGCAGAATTATTATTTGGAGCAATTGAAGCTAAAGGTAAGTTGCCAGTATCAATAGGTGATAATTTTAAAGTTAATGAAGGTTTGTCCACTGAAAAGTTAAATAGATTGGGTTTTTCTACTCCAGAAAATGTGGGAATGAATCCGCAAATACTATCTAAAATTGATGTTTTGGCAAATAAAGCTATCGATAATAAAATGACCCCAGGATTACAAATTCTGGTTGCGAAAAGGGGAAAAGTTATTTACCAAAAAGCGTTTGGTTTTCATACCTACGAAAATTTACAAAAAGTTTCCAATACTGATGTTTACGATTTGGCTTCAATGACCAAAATTATTTCTACTCTTCCAAATGTGATGCAATTATACGATAGTAATAAAGTGAACCTAGATTCAAAATTGGGAGATATGTTACCCTTATTTAAAAATTCTGATAAAGCATTAATTTCATTCAAAAATTTACTTTCTCATTATGCTGGTTTTGCAGCCTGGATTCCTTTTTACAAAGCGACATTGGATAGCTCAAAAATACCTTTAGCTAAATATTACAGTAAAACAAGTAATGATCAATTTTCTAAAAAAGTGGCTGACAGTCTATATATGAGAAATGATTATCACGATACTATTATGAAAATGATAGTTGATAGTAAGCTGTCATTGAAAAAAGAATACAAATACAGTGATTTTACCTTCATCATTTTGAAAGATTATTTGGAAAAAATGACGGGTAAAAAATTAGATGAATTAAGCACAGTTAATTTTTACAATTCGCTTGGAATGAACAATACTTTGTATAATCCATTGAATAAATTCGATAAAAGTCAAATTCCTCCAACAGAAATCGACACCTATTTTAGACACCAACAAATTCATGGCTATGTTCATGATATGGAAGCAGCAATGGAAGGTGGAGTAGGTGGTCACGCAGGGATTTTCTCCAATTCCATGGATGTTGCAAAAATGATGCAGCTGTTTTTACAAAAAGGTAATTATGGTGATATCACCTACTTTTCTTCAAAAACATTCGACGATTTTAATACCTGCCATTTTTGCAATGAAGGAAATAGGAGAGGACTAGGTTTTGACAAACCACAACTATCAGGCCCAGGACCAACTTGTGGTTGCGTTCCAATGATAAGTTTCGGACATACTGGTTTTACGGGAACTATTGCTTGGGCAGATCCTGAAAATGAAATAGTTTATGTATTTTTATCCAATAGAACTTTTCCTGAAAGTTCCGTAAATAAATTATCAAAAGAGAATATTCGAGAAGACATTCAAAAGGTAATTTATGATGCCATCGTTAAATAATTTTTATTTATTTAACGAAAGTTTAATTATTCTCAATCCAATTTTTATTACTTTCGTTTCACTAAATTAATTAAATGAAAATAGCTATAGTATGTTATCCTACATTTGGCGGAAGTGGCGTAGTTGCTACTGAATTAGGATTGGAGTTGGCAAGACGTGGGCATGAAATTCATTTTATAACCTACAGTCAACCCGTGCGATTAGAGCTATTAAATACCAATGTTCATTACCACGAAGTGAACGTTCCAGAATATCCATTATTTCATTATCAACCTTATGAATTGGCTTTGTCAAGCAAATTAGTTGATATGGTAAAGCTTCATAAAATTGATTTACTACACGTTCATTACGCCATTCCTCATGCTTATGCGGGATATATGGCTAAACAAATGTTGAAATCAGAAGGTATAAAAATCCCAATGGTAACTACCCTTCACGGAACTGATATTACCTTAGTTGGAAAACATCCATTCTATAAAACGGCAGTTACTTTTAGTATCAATAAATCAGACGTAGTTACTTCTGTCTCTCAAAATTTAAAAGAAGAAACCTATTCTTTATTCGATATTAAAAAAGACATTCATGTTATTCCAAATTTTATAGAATTAGATAAAATTAAATACGTTTCTAAAATAGCAACCAATCGATCTGTTATGGCGAATGAAAATGAGAAAATTATCACTCACATTAGTAATTTCAGAAAGGTGAAACGTATTCCTGATGTAATTGAAATTTTTTATAAAATCCAACAGAAAGTACCGTCTAAGTTAATGATGGTTGGTGATGGTCCTGAAAAAGAAGTTGCTGAAAGTTTGTGTAGTAAATTAGGAATTTCAGATAAAGTTATCTTTTTTGGTAACAGCAATGAAATAGATAAAATACTAAGTTTTACCGATCTATTTCTTCTGCCATCTGAAACAGAAAGTTTTGGATTGGCTGCGTTGGAAGCAATGGCCTGGGGAGTTCCAGTTATTTCTAGTAATACCGGCGGACTTCCTGAAGTAAATTTTGATGGAATATCAGGTTACCTAAGTGAAGTCGGAAATACAGATGAAATGGCTCAAAATGCAATAAAAATTCTTGAAAACGAAAATACATTATTGGAATTTAAATCAAATGCTTCAACTATCGCTAAACAGTTTGATATTAAGAACATTGTAACTTTATATGAAAATTTATATATAGACGTTCTTAAAAAGAAATAGTTTATTAGAATTTATATCGAAGACCTAAAGCGATATCTGTTCCAAAACTATTTTCAAAATAGCCATTTCCACCAATTTCTGGTCTTAAATCTAGAGAGGCTTGAAGTGGAAAGTCAAAGTTGTATTCAATTCCGATATCACCTGCAGCAAATACAAAAGTACCGCTATTACCATTGACATTGTTATTTGAAAAGCTTCCTAATCCTCCTCCAACACCTGCATACCAATTAAAACCTTGTTCCAGAGGCCAAACCCATTGGTACAAACCATTCAATTTAATAGCACTTACACTGTTGCCGCTTCTCCAACCCAAATTAAATTCGGCTCTATTTTCAGAGTTTAATTTCATTTGATAGGAAACTTCAGATCCGAAACCTCTGTTAGAACCTAATCTTAAACCAATAGCATGGTCAGAAATGTCTTGTGCAGATAAGGAGTAAATTCCAAGAATAAATATAGAACAAACTAATAGATTTTTCATAAGTGATGAAATTAGATTACGTAATACAACGCAATATTTTCATGGCTATTGTATTTTGTAAAATATTTTTAATTACTTACAACATAGGTTTGTAAAAACTCCTCCTGTGTTTGGTTTCCTGTAGTAGGTAATGGAAGTGTAATTCCTGTTGGAAGCGCATTTAAACGGTAGTTAATTGTTGTGTTAGTGTATACATTTCCAATATTTTTTGAGTAATATTGATAAGAAATTACCACATCTTGTGGATCTAAAATGTTTACAACAACAGGAAAAGGAATTCCAGCTACAGTTAAAGTAGTAGTTACTTTGGCATTTAAAACCGTTTTTATTTTTTTAACATCCGAATAAACACGTCCATTAGAAGAATAAGTCGCTAATGATTCTATATTAGTTGTCTTTAAAGTATAATTAATGACCAACGGGTAATTTCCAACGGTTTGATTTATAACACCTGAAACACTTCCTAATTCTTGGTTGTTTGTTGCGTTTTCCTGAAAAATAACATAGTCACTAAGGGATAAATTAATTGGTAAACCAGCGCCAAAATCGAAACCTATAGTACCAGTTAATAATAATCTGTAACCATCAATGCGGACAGCATTTTTATTCATTGAATTCGAAAAGAAACCGATTGGCGTAGTTCTAGTTCTAAATTTTTTATAAACTTTAGTATTTATAGTGGTATCATTTGAGACATACAAAGAATCCATTTGAGTAACCGCATTAGTTAAAACTCTATATTTCCAATAATTTCTGAGTGCTAATGGAAAATAATTTGTTTGCGATGAAGAAGCTGTTCCTGAATCTGAATCAGAAGAACAAGAAAAAAGAAATATTAAAACTGCAAACGATAATAGAAATTTAATTTTCATAATTGGATTTTCAAAAAATTTAATACGCTAATGTACAAAAAAATCTATAATTATTAAAAATTATTATTTTAGGTTTCAAATTATATAACTTATATTTGTTAAAAATCGAATACATATATGGCTGGTAATACTTTTGGAAAACTCTTTAAATTAACCACTTTCGGCGAATCTCATGGAGAAGCTTTAGGGGGAATTATTGAAGGTTGCCCTTCAGGAATTGAATTGAATTTTGACTCTATTAAACTCGAAATATCTCGTCGAAAACCAGGTCAGTCTTCAATAGTAACCCAACGAAAAGAAGAAGACGATGTTCAATTTATGTCAGGAATATTTGAAGGGAAAACCACTGGAACCGCTATAGGATTTATAATTCCAAACACCAACCAAAAATCAGAGGATTATTCTGATATAAAAAACACCTATCGACCAAGTCACGCCGATTATGTTTATGAAAAAAAATATGGAATTAGAGATTATCGAGGTGGCGGACGAAGTTCAGCTCGGGAAACAGTAAGTAGAGTAGTGGCTGGTGCTATTGCAAAACAGATTATTCCTACTATAAAAATCAACGCTTTTGTTTCCTCTGTTGGTGATATTTATCTAAACAAACCCTATCAAGATTTAGATTTTTCAAAAATTGAATCCAATCCTGTTCGTTGTCCAGATGCAGAAACAGCGACAAAAATGGAGCAATTAATTCGAAATATTAAAAAAACTGGAGATACAATTGGTGGAACAATTACCTGTGTTTTGCAAAATGTACCCATTGGTTTAGGCGAACCTGTTTTTGATAAATTACATGCCGATTTAGGTAAAGCGATGTTGTCAATCAACGCCGTAAAAGGTTTTGAGTACGGAAGTGGTTTTTGTGGATCTCAAATGAAAGGTAGCGAACATAATGATTTATACAATCCAGATGGCACTACCAAAACCAATCTGTCTGGTGGGATTCAAGGAGGAATATCTAATGGAATGGATATTTATTTTAGAGTAGCCTTCAAACCAGTTGCCACATTAATTCAGAAACAAGAAGTATTAAATAATCAAGAAAATATTGTTGAATTACATGGTAAAGGACGTCATGATCCTTGTGTTCTTCCTCGTGCTGTGCCAATTGTGGAAGCAATGGCGGCATTGGTTTTAGCCGATTTCTATTTGTTAAATAAAATATACCAGAAATAAAAAAAATTAAACTAAATATAAATGCAAGAAAAAGCAAAACAATCCTTAAAAAATAATTTGACTTTCCAAATTCTAATCGCCATGCTATTAGGGGGGATTCTTGGAATTTTTATCCATAATACTCTTTCTGCTGAAGGCGCTAAAGAATTTAGTGGTTACATAAAATTGTTAGCAACAGTATTTATACGCCTAGTTCAAATGATTATTTCTCCTTTAGTATTTTCAACATTAGTAGTTGGAATTGCAAAATTGGGAGATATTAAAGCCGTTGGAAGAATTGGTGGGAAAGCAATGGGTTGGTTTTTTACCGCTTCCTTTATTTCTTTATTAATAGGAATGTTTTGGGTAAATGTTTTGAAACCAGGTGAAGGATTGAATTTATCGAATATTGATGTAACCACCGCAAGCGAAGTTACCGAGAAAACACAAGCTTTTTCAGCACAAAATTTCATCGAACACATTATTCCTAAAAGTATTGTGGAAGCAATGGCAACAAATGAAATCCTACAAATTGTAATTTTCTCCATTTTCTTTGGATTGGCTGCAGCCGCAATTGGTGACAATTCAAAACCTGTTGTAAATGCTTTGGATAAATTATCCCACATCGTTTTAAAAATGGTAAATTATGTAATGAAATTTGCGCCTATTGGAGTCTTTGGAGCTATTGCAGGGGTTTTTGCTATTCGAGATTTTGGAGATTTATTAATGACCTATGCTAAATTCTTTGGATCATTTATGGTGGGAATTACCACACTTTGGATACTATTGGTAGCCGTTGGTTATATTTTCTTAAAATCAAAAATGAGTTTATTATTGAAGAGAATTGTAAGTCCAATTGTAATTGCTTTTAGCACTACAAGCTCGGAAGCGGTTTTTCCGAAACTAACGGAAGAATTAGAACGTTTTGGCGTAAAAGATAGAATTGTTTCTTTCATGCTTCCTTTAGGCTATTCTTTCAATCTTGATGGTAGTATGATGTACATGACTTT
>Ga0209443_1000264_pt1 | contig 35061 bp, 32 predicted proteins | sample LauGreBMM110DCMD_2_FD_187571 | JGI IMG/M metagenome (GOLD analysis project Ga0209443, IMG submission 187571) | Freshwater lake microbial communities from Lake Michigan, USA - Su13.BD.MM110.DCMD (SPAdes) (version 2) | ecosystem: Environmental > Aquatic > Freshwater > Lake | place: Lake Michigan... | reverse complement strand
TTTCTTTCAAAACGCCAATCACTCTAAATTTAGCACCTCGAATCGAAATTATTTTGTCAATAGGATTCATATTTGCAAATAGCCCTTTTTCAAAATCAGAACCCAAAACACAAACGTAATTGTTGTTAGTCACATCAAAAGAGTTCATGTTTCGGCCTTTGACCACTTCTAAACCTTTATTCGGACAAAAATTTTCATCAATACCTACTACCGTAATTTCAGGGTCAGTTTTTTTGTCTTGATATTTTACTTCGATTGCAGAACCAGCAGTAAATGATAGCGATGTTGTTGTAAATGGAAAATTATATTTGTCTTGAAATGCTTTTGCTTGCGGATAACTGATGATAGGATTAACGCGCTGATCGGCATCATTTTGATTAATTTCGGAAGAATAATCATACTGACTAATGGAAAAAGTATTCGCTCCCATAGAAGCAAAATTGGTCAACAATGAATTCTCAAGCGCAGTAACTAAGGTTAATACACCAACTAAGGCCCATATTCCAATGGCGATAATTAAAACCGTTAACGAAGTACGCAACGCCTGACTTTTAATGGAGTCAAGTGCAATTTTTGTATTTTCTTTAAATAATCCTATCATAACTATAAGACTAAAGTTAGTGTGAAATGTTACATTTTTGTGAAGATTTTTTTAAATAGATACTTCTTTAAGCTGCTTTGTCATTTAGACGTAGGAGAAATCTCATAAAGTGATTCAGATAAAGTGATTTCTCCTGCGTCGAAATGACAATAATGAAATCTATTAGTAAAAAAATAGATTTTTTAAACTGCTAAATATATACGATATTTGCAATACAAAAGAAACAAAATGGTCTAATTGACACATTAGTAAAATGGCACAAAAACCAAGCATACCAAAAGGAACTCGTGATTTTTCGCCTGCAGAAGTAGCGAAACGTAATTATATTTTCAGTACGATAAAAACCAATTTTGAAAAATTTGGATTTCAACCTATTGAAACGCCTTCGTTTGAAAATTCTGAAACTTTAATGGGAAAATATGGTGAAGAAGGCGATCGTTTGATTTTCAAGATTTTGAATTCGGGTGATTATTTGGATAAAGTTACACAGGAAGAATTACAAACTATAAACTACAAACAATTAACTGGTAAAATTTCCGAAAAAGCTCTTCGTTATGATTTAACCGTTCCGTTTGCGCGTTATGTGGTGCAACACCAAAACGACATTGAGTTTCCGTTTAAGCGTTACCAAATCCAACCTGTTTGGCGTGCCGATAGACCTCAAAAGGGTCGTTTTAGAGAGTTTTATCAGTGCGATGCCGATGTGGTGGGTTCTAATTCGCTTTGGCAAGAAGTAGAGTTGATACAATTATACGACTCGGTTTTTTCTGAATTAGGTTTGGGTGGCGTTACCATTAAAATTAACAATCGTAAAATCTTATCAGGAATTGCTGAGGTAATTGGTGCTTCGGATAAATTGATAGATTTTACAGTTGCTTTAGATAAATTGGACAAAATAGGTGAAGATGGTGTGAAAAAAGAAATGTTAGAAAAAGGCATTTCGGAAACAGCGATTGAGAAAGTACAACCGTTGTTTAATTTTACAGGAACAATCAACGAAAAAATAGAAAAATTAGCGCAATTATTGGCTAATTCAGAAGAAGGAATGAAAGGTGTTAACGAATTGCAATTTATTTGCGACAACGTATCTACTTTAGGTTTGCAAACCGCTTTCTTGGATTTAGATGTTACTTTAGCACGTGGATTGAATTATTATACAGGAGCCATTTTTGAAGTTGCAGCACCAAGTGGTGTGGCTATGGGTTCGATAGGTGGCGGTGGACGTTATGATGATTTAACGGGAATTTTCGGATTAAAAAACATGTCGGGTGTGGGAATTTCGTTTGGTTTAGACCGAATTGCTTTGGTAATGGAAGAAGTTGGTTTATTTCCAGAAGCCGTTTTAGCCACATCAAAAGCGTTGTTCTTAAATTTTGGTGAAAAAGAAGCGTTATATGCAATGAAAGCCATCGGAAAATTACGTCAAAAAGGAATCAAAGTCGAATTATATCCTGATAATTCAAAAATCGACAAACAATTCAAATACGCTGATCGAAGAGGAATACCTTTTGCTGTTATTGTAGGTGAATCGGAAATCGAACGTGAAGAATTTGGATTGAAAAACTTAGCTACGGGTGACCAACAAAAAGTAGATTTCGAAACTTTAGTTATGTTATTGCAATAAATAATAACACAGATTGCACGAATTAGCACAGATTTATTTGATTTTTTTTTGCCGCTAAGACCCAAAGACCCAAAGTTTATATTTCAATTTCCCTTAGCGTCTTTGTGGTATTTTTTCTTAGCTTCTTATTATCCGTTTTTAAAAATTTCTTTCACAGCAATTTCATAATTCTTACTATTTCCTGCTTTTTTAATCTTTTTGAAGGTCTTTTGAGGATTAGAAAATGATTCTGAAAAATATTCCCAAAAACCGAGCATTTTCATGCGAATAGGCGTTGGTCCCGATAAATAAGCATCATATTCTTGATAAATAGTATCATGAAAGGCTTCGAAAATTTCTAATTTATTTTTTGGATATTCTGTCGTATTGTTTTTAATCATCGAAGGCAAAAACGGATCGGCAATTAAACCTCTTCCGATCATCCAGTGGTCAATAGAAGGGAAGCGTTCTTGCATCATTCTAAATTTTTCAACCGAAGTAATATCGCCGTTATAATAAATTTTTTGTTTGGAAGTATCTAAACATTTTTGAAACGAATCTAAATCGACACCACCTTTGTAGAGTTGTTTTCCAATGCGGGCATGAATTGCAATATTTTTAATAGGATATTGTTCTAAAATGGGAAAAACATCCAAAATTTCGGTTGGATTTTCATAACCCATGCGCATTTTCATCGAAACAATAATGTCGGTTTCAGTATGAACACGTTTTAAAATATGTTCGATTTGCGAAGTATTACTAATTAATCCTGAACCCATACCACATTTAGCGACCATAGGATAGGGGCAGCCTAAATTCCAATTCAACTCTTTGTAACCCAGTTGCTGAACATATTTTGCTACAAATAAAAATTCTTCGGCATCATTAGTAATGATTTGCGGAATTACTTCTAAAGTAGTGTTATTTTCTGGTAAAATATCTCTTTCATACGAACCTTTAATCACTAATTTTCCATTGAGTTTAATGTAAGGCGAATAAAAGGTATCAATCCCTCCAAAATAGCGATGAAAGGCGTTTCTAAACCTAAAATCGGTAAATCCTTGTAAAGGAGAAGAAAGTAAAGTGGTGCTCATTCGGCAAAGGTAGTATAAAAATTGAACTGTATTTTTGATTTATTTTACCAGCTCAATTTTATCTATTTTTAGTTCAAACGATTCATTCTTTTTATTTCCTATTAAAAAAACAATTTCTTCTAAAAAGTCACCTTTAAAATTGGGTAAATTTAAGGTTTGACCTCTGAAGGAAGGGTACAAATCATTCCATTTTAAGATTATTGTTTCCCATTCACCTGATGTTTTAAAAGTATTTATATAGGAATAATAGGAATTTGCATTGTCTTTTATTCTGAATTGATAGTTTTTTCCATCACCTTTTAAATGAATACTCACCTTAGAAAATTGGCTAATATCTTTGGTTTTCATTTGATGACTAACCGATGAAAAACCACCATAATTTTCGGTAGAAACAGCACCAAAGAAAACACCATTTCCATTTTCATCGATTTTGAAATTGCCATTTGATAGTCCTCCCATTACCCCATCATCAATAATTTTCCACTCATTAGAGTTGGTTTTTTTATTAAAATCAAAAAGCATTGCTTCATTCATAAGTATTGGGAAAAGTAAAAGTAAAAGTATCGTTTTCATTGTAATTTTTTATTAAATGTACTAAATAAAAAGATTGATATGAAAATTTTAACCATTTGTAGTAACTTGAAATAATTTTAATAAAAAAAAACGGATTAGCAATACTAATCCGTTGATTGTTAAAAACTTAATTTTTTTGTAGCGAGGACGGGAGTTGAACCCGTGACCTCAGGGTTATGAATCCTGCGCTCTAACCAACTGAGCTACCTCGCCAATTGTTGGTCTAACATCCTACCAGAATGCGGGTGCAAATATAAAACTAAATATATTCTTTGCAAACATTATTTTATAAAATAAATTAAAATCTTTTTTGTATTTTCAATATATTCTCTATATATTTCGTGTCTTAAAAATAATCAAATGAGTGTAAAAATAAAATATGAATTAGAATTCCCATTTCAGTCTTCGCCACAATTACTATATCAGTACATATCTACTCCATCAGGACTTTCGGAGTGGTTTGCAGACAATGTAAATTCGAGAGGAGAATTTTTTACATTTATTTGGAACGATTCAGAAGAAAAAGCAAAATTAGCGTCAAAAAAAACAGGTGAACGCATTAAGTTTAAATGGCTTGAGGAAGATGGAACTGAAACTGATTATTTTTTTGAATTGAAAATTATGGAAGACGAAATCACTAAAGACGTTTCAATCATGATAACGGATTTTGCTTATGAAGACGAATTAGAAGAGTCAAAGTTACTTTGGGAAAACCAAATTTCCGACTTAAAACATGTATTAGGTTCTGTTTAAAAATTCAGTAGAAAGAAGTATATTTGTCCCGATTTTAATCGGGATTTTTTATGGTAAATTATAATGGAACTATTCAGGAAAGCAGTGCAGTAGTAATAGAGTCAAATCGCGGATTTTTAGTTGGAGATGCTGTTTTTGAAACAATTAAAGTAGTTCATAACAAGGTCTTATTTCTTGAAGATCATTATTTTAGATTAATGGCTTCCATGCGTATTTGTCGTATGGAAATTCCCATGCTTTTTACGATGGAATATTTCGAGGAACAAATTTTACAGTTAGTTGCTAGTTTTTCTCAAAACCAATCGTTTCGCATTCGATTTTCTGTTTACAGAGCTGGTGCAGGATTTTATGCGCCTGTTTCAAATGAGGTTGAATTTATAATTACTGCAATTCCTTTGAAACAAGATGTTTACAAAATTGAGAAGGAACAATATGAAGTAGAATTGTACAAAGATTTTTATATCCCGAAACAATTGCTTTCTACCCTCAAAACAAATAATAAAATGTTGCAAATTGTAGGTACTATCTTTGCAAAAGAAAACGGATATGATAATTGTATAGTGCTTAATGACGAAAAAAATGTAGTGGAAGCGCTGCAAAATAACATTTTCATGAAATGCGGAAATGAGATTGTTACCCCACCCATTTCTGAAGGTTGTTTGAATGGTATAATGCGAAAACAAGTGCTTGAACTGCTAAAAAAAATGGAGGGTATTGTTGTTAAAGAAGCGATAATTTCACCTTTTGATTTACAAAAAGCAGACGAATTGTTTCTAACCAATGTAATTTCAGGGATTCAACCCATTACGAATTACAGAAAAAAAAGTTATACCATTGATTTTTCAAAAACAGTGGTTGCCCAACTTAATGCTAGCATCAATCTTAGTTAAGTGCCGGATTTTCGGGTGCATTAGAAAACAAAACATATTCGCCACCTTGTTCAATAATTTTATCTTTCCAAAATTGTGCACTAGACTTTGATAATATTTTGTCTCTCATCAAATTTTCGGAAACAATCCAGGAGTTTTCTTCAAGTTCATCCTCTAATTGATTCACGCTCCATCCGGTGTAACCAAGAAAAAAACGAATGGTTTCTTTTGAAATTTTCTTTTCATTGATCAATTCTCTTGTTATGTCAAAATCACCTCCCCAATAAATACCATTTGAAATTTCAATGCTATTAGGAATAAGATCAGGAATGGTATGAATAAAGTATAAATTATCTTGTTCAACTGGGCCGCCATTATAAATTTCAAAAGAAGCATCAATATCAATGATCAAATCATTAATAGTATAATTTAAGGGTTTATTTAAAATAAAACCTATGGAACCTTCAGTTGCATTATGTTCTGTTAATAAAATTACAGAGCGAGTAAATGAAACATCACCTAATATTGATGGTTCAGCTATAAGTAAATGTCCTTTTTGTGGTAAAATTGACTTCATTTTCTGCAGGTTTAATTTATAAAGTTATAAAATAAAATAAATCAAACAAATTATATAAACGAAAAAGTCCCGATATTATCGGGACTTTTTCTTGTTTTATAATCAAAAAATATTATTTTTTGTTTACTGATCCGTCTAATTCAGCACCAGCTTTGAATTTTACTACATTTTTAGCAGCAATTTTGATAGTTTTTCCAGTTTGCGGATTTCTTCCATCTCTAGCAGCTCTTGCAGAAACTGACCAAGATCCGAAACCTACTAAAGAAACTCTTCCACCTTTTTTAAGAGTACCTTCAACATTGCTTAAAAATGATTCTAAAGCTAATTTAGAAGCTGCTTTTGTAATTCCAGCAGAAGCTGCCATTGCATCGATTAATTCTGATTTGTTCATGATAAAGTTATTTAATTGGTTAAACATTATTATTTAATAGCAAATTTAGCGGTATAATTGAGCTACGCAAACATTCAGTATTATTTTTGATTAAAATGTTAATAAAATAGGTTAAATGTTAATAACATTAGCTTTTTTTCTTGATTTTAGGCGGTTTAAGGGCGTTTATTGACCTTATTGGGCTACTGCGTTTTCAGTAAACGTAATACCATTTAACAATTCATGCGCCTGCATTTTCTTTTTCCCTGGGAATTGCAGACAAGTTATTTTTAAAAAACCATCGGTTGTATAAATTATAAAGTCTTTTTTAGTTGTAAAAATAGTTCCTGCTTTTTTGTTGTGCGTTGTTGCCTCAAAAGTTGCTTCATAAAATTTAACATTCCATTCGGCAGTTTCATCCTTTATATACGACCAAGCTGCTGGATAGGGTGACAATCCTCTAATTAAATTTAAAATGGTATTGCCGGGTTGAGTCCAATCAATTTTACAATTTTCTTTATTCAATTTATAAGCAGTTTTTTCTTCAGTTGCTGAATTTTGTATAGTTGTAGTAACTTTTTCAGTTTTAATTAACTCTAAAGTTTCTATAACTGCATCGCTACCCAGCTGCATTAAGCGATCATGCAATTCACCAGCAGATTCATTTGTACCAATAGGAGTTTCTTTACTTAAAATTATGGCTCCCGTATCTATTTTATCATCAATAAAGAAAGTGGTAACTCCTGTTTTAGTTTCGCCATTGATAATTGCCCAATTGATTGGCGCGGCTCCTCTATATTCTGGTAATAATGAAGCATGTAAATTAAATGTTCCAAGTTGTGGCATTTTCCAAACCACTTCTGGAAGCATTCTAAAGGCAACCACAACTTGTAAATTTGCATTTAATTGTTCTAATTCAGATAAAAATTCAGTTGCTTTTAAATTGGTAGGTTGCAATACATTTAAGTTTTTTGCCAAAGCATATTCTTTAACAGCACTAATACTAACTTTTTGACCACGACCCGCTGGTTTATCAGGTGCGGTTATGACGCCCACAATTTCATAATTATTTTGATAAATAGTATCCAAAATACCCACTGCAAAATCGGGAGTTCCCATGAATACAATTCTAAGTTTTTCCATGCTGAATGTAATAATATTGATTGTGTGAATTTATCGCAATTTTATTTTGTTCCAATAATAATTGAAGTGCAAAGATAGTTGCTTCACCCGAAATTTGAAGGCTATCTTCTATTTCTCTTGACGACAAAGGAGATTTTTTTACTAATTGTTCAATCAATACAATGGCTTCAATTGGGTTTGCTTTTTTTTTCGCCATGCAAAACGAACAAATGCCACAATCTTCAGTAACTGTTTCTTCAAAATAGGCGAGTAGTAGCTTATTTTTACAAGTGTCTACATTTGTAATGTATTGAAGGACAATTTTAAACTGTTCTTGTTTCAATTGATTTTGGTGTTCCAAAAATTTTGCAATTCGATTAATCGTTAAATCATCTTCTCTCGCTTCATTAAATGTCAATGTGCTGTCGTTGTTTTTAGCATTCATATGTACACAGCCTCTTTCGGCAAGTTGCTGAATTACTTTTTCAACAATGGCTTCTGTACTGTTTGATTTTTTTGCAATCAATGCAGGATTTATAGCAGTTTCTATATCAAAAATTCCCGAATAGGTTCTTAAAATAGTTGTAATAATGGGTTCGTCATGCGGATTTAAACTGATGTATCGCAGCACTTCCTTACTCGGAATAATAAATTGCATACTGATTTTTTCAGACGATTCACTTTGAAAAGTTAGAACACCTTGTCGGTCTAAAAATTGTAAACTAGCAAAAGTTTTTACAATTGAAAATTGATACTGCACACAAAAATGATTCATATTGAAAGAATAACTTTCGTTAAAACCATCGCCATAAGCAATTTGAAAATAATTATTTAATTTCACATAAACCTCTCTAACAAATTTTTTATCGGGGAGTGAGTTGATGAATTGTTTTTTTGCAATTTCTATGTCGGTAGCGTTGGTTAATAAAATTCCGAAAGCTTTTTCACCATTTCTACCCGCTCTTCCTACTTCTTGATAATAATTTTCAATATTTTCTGGGAGCTGAATGTGAATCACCGTTTTGACATCGGGTTTGTCAATTCCCATTCCAAATGCATTGGTAGCCACTATAATTTGAACTTTATCGTTTAGCCACAATTGCATATTTTTTTCTTTCTCTTTTACTGGTAAACCGCCATGATAATAAGTGCTTTTAAAACCTAAATCGTTGAGTTGTTGTGATGTCTCTACACATGATTTTCGGTTGCGCACATAAATTATCGAAGACTGCGGGTTTTTAGTAATTATTTGTTGAATTTTATAATTTTTATCTTCGGTGGTAATGACGTGATAAGCTAGATTTTCTCGTGCAAATGATTTGGTAAAAAAAACAGGTTCGGTTAATGCTAAATGTTTGCAAATATCTTCTTGAACTCGTTTAGTTGCTGTAGCGGTTAAGGCTAAAAATGGTGTTTTTGGGAACGAACTTTTTAAATCCGAAATTTTTAAATATGCTGGTCTAAAATCATGTCCCCATTGGCTCACACAATGCGCTTCGTCTATGGCAATTGAGTTGATGTTAAGTTGTTTGATTCTTTCAACAATCCAATCATGCTGAAGTCGTTCCGGTGAAAGATATAAAAACTTATAATTCCCAAATTGACAGTTATCAAGTATGTCGATTACTTCGTCTTGCGAAACACCGCCAGTTAGTGCGATTGCCTTAATATTCTTACTTTGTAAATTGTGCACTTGATCTTTCATAAGTGCTACTAAAGGCGATATTACAAGACAAATACCATCTAATATTAAGGCTGGAATTTGAAAGCATACCGATTTCCCTCCGCCAGTAGGTAATAAAGCAAAAGTGTCTTTTCCATCGAGAACCGACTGAATTATAGCTTCTTGTGGCGCTCTAAAACGCTCGTGTTTCCAATATTTTTGAAGTAATTGTATGGCTTCAGACATGTAATAGGGCTTTTAGAAAGACTAAAGTACGAAAAGTTTTATTTAGTAAGTTGATTTAAAATAAAATCCATTCGATTTTCCACAGTATCTTTTGGAACTTCAATGATTGAATATCCATATTTTTGATAGGTTTCCATGAGATGATCGTGAATTAAGATGGCTTGTTCATAATTTTCATAGCGTTCGGCATCACTAACATAAATATCTTGCCAAGGGGGTAAAACAAAAACCGAACTATATTTATGGTCTTTACAAGCTTGGTCAAAAAAAGCGGGATAAGCATCACCAATATAATGCATATAGGCTAAAACATCAGGAATTCCTCGGTCTAAAAATACCACAGGAGCCGCTTCTTTTAATGCAGATTTGAATTGTTTTTTTCTGCCTTCTAAAAGTAATTCGCTAAAAAGTAACGGCTTTTCAAGAAACAATTGTTCAATACCTTGTTCTTGAGCTTCTTTAATAACTTCACGAGAAATTTCGGGGTAACACGTATGTCCTTTCTCCTTGATTGCTTCAATTAAGGTTGATTTACCCGAACTTGGTCCGCCAATTAAAACCACAATTTCTTTATTCATAAATTGAAATCTAAGTCGCAAAAGTAAGTTTTTTTAAAAATCTAATCAACTTTTAAATTTTATAAGTGCTAACAATATAATTCTGAACATAAAAAAGTATATTTGCTTTTTAATTACAAGAGATGATGATGGATAAGAAAACAGAAGATTTCTATATTCGATTAAAAGAGGAGTTAAACAATACAACACTTTGGCCTTCAGAATATTTGTTTAAATTTATTTTTCCTTCAGACAATCATAGTATTGCAAGAATTGAAGCTGAATATAACGATATGGGAGCAGTGATTACCACGCAACAATCTAAAACGGGTAAGTTTACAAGTGTTTCAATTAGTGTAACTATGAAAAGTGCACAAAATGTTATTGATAAATATATTGCTGTTTCTGATATAGAAGGCATTATTTCATTATAAAAAAATCATGGTAGAAGAAGTAAGTTTTTTAGAATACAATTCACAACGTTCGCATTTGATCATTCCAGAATATGGAAGACATTTACAAAAGTTGATTGATCAAGCCACAGCAATTGAGGACAAAGCAGAACGTAATAAAGCAGCAAAATATATCATTTCTGTAATGGGATCTTTAAATCCGCATTTAAGAGATGTTCTTGATTTTCAGCATAAATTATGGGATCAATTATTCATTATGTCTGATTTTAATTTAGACGTGGATTCCCCATATCCTATTCCGTCAAAAGACATTCTAACTCAAAAACCCGATCGATTAAAGTATCCGCAAAATTTCCCAAAATATAGATTTTACGGCAACAACATCAAATACATGATCGATGTTGCTAACAGTTGGGAAGAAAGCGAATTAAAAAACGCGTTGGTTTTGGTGATCGCAAATCACATGAAGAAATGTTATTTGAGTTGGAACAAAGACACGGTTTCGGATGAAATTATTTTTGAACACTTATTAGAACTTTCGGGTGGAAAATTAAACCTTTCTAAGTCAAATGAAGAGCTTTCAAACACGCATGATTTGATGAAAGTGAATAAAAAAGTTTCTAATAAAACCCAATTTAGTTCAAATAAGCCTGGTATCATCAAGAAAAATACCACCGGAAAAACACATCTAAATAAAAACAATAAAAGTACATTCAAAAAAAATAGTTAATTGCATGGGAACATTTAAAATTGAAGGAGGAAAATCCTTAAAAGGAGAAATTACTCCTCAAGGTGCAAAAAATGAAGCTTTACAAGTTTTATGCCCAGTTTTACTAACTTCAGAGAAAGTAAGAGTTACCAATATTCCAGACATTATTGATGTCAATAAATTGATTACTTTATTAGGGAATTTAGGTGTAAAAATTCAAAAAAATGGCCCAGGCGATTACACGTTTCAAGCCGATGAAGTAAATGTGAATTACTTAAAAACAGAAGCTTTCAAAAAAGAGGGTGGAAGTTTACGTGGTTCAATTATGATTGTTGGTCCTTTATTAGCTCGTTTTGGGTGTGGATATATTCCAAAACCAGGAGGAGATAAAATTGGACGTCGTCGTTTAGATACTCATTTTGAAGGATTCATCAATTTAGGTGCAAAATTTAGATACGAAAGAGAAGACCATTTCTATGGAGTGGAAATCGATGGAAGATTACAAGGTTCTTATATGTTATTAGACGAAGCTTCAGTTACCGGAACGGCAAATATTGTCATGGCGGCAGTTTTAGCAGAAGGAACAACTACGATTTATAATGCGGCTTGCGAACCTTATTTACAACAGTTGTGTAAGATGTTAAATTCAATGGGCGCTAAAATTACGGGCGTTGGATCTAATTTATTAACTATTGAAGGTGTTGAATCGTTAGGCGGTTGCGAACACAAAATTTTACCTGATATGGTTGAAATTGGTTCTTGGATTGGTTTAGCGGCTATGACCCGAAGTGAAATTACCATTAAAAATGTAAGCTGGGATAATTTAGGACAAATTCCTAATGTGTTCAGAAAATTGGGAATTACGTTAGAACGAAGAGGAGATGATATTTACATTCCTGCTCATAAAGATGGATACGAAATTAAAACGGATATTGACGGTTCTATTTTAACTGTTGCCGATGCACCATGGCCTGGATTTACTCCTGATTTACTTAGTATAGTGCTCGTGGTGTGTACACAAGCCCATGGCGATGTGTTAATTCACCAAAAAATGTTTGAAAGTCGCTTGTTCTTCGTTGATAAATTAATCGATATGGGTGCGAAAATTATGTTGTGTGATCCGCATAGAGCGGTGGTTATGGGACATAATTTCCAATCACAATTAAAAGCAACTACTATGAGTTCGCCCGATATTCGTGCGGGAATTTCATTACTTATTGCTGCTTTAACCGCAAAAGGAACCAGTACTATTCAAAATATTGAACAAATAGACAGAGGATATGAGCGCATAGACGAACGCCTTCGTGCCATTGGTGCTGATATCGTGAGAGTATAATTTTAGTTTTCAGTTTTCAGTCGCAGTAAACAGTTTTATTGTGACTGAATACTGAGACTGAATACTAAAATATGGAAACTTACATTATCATTTTACTCTGCATTGCTTCTTTTTTAGCTGGTTTTATCGATGCTATTGTAGGCGGTGGCGGATTAATTCAAACACCTGCAGCTTTAATTTTATTGCCTAATTTGCCGGTTGCTTCTGTTATTGGAACTTTAAAAATTCCTGGATTCAGCGGAACTAGTATGGCGGCCTATCATTATTTAAAATCAACAAAAGTCAATTGGAAGTTGTTTTTAATTATGGCTTTTGTATCGTTTGGATTTGCTTATTTGGGTTCAAGTTTACTCAATATTATGCAAAATGACTTCATGAAACCATTACTTTTCTTGGTTTTAATTTTATTGTTATTGTATACCTATTTCAAAAAGGATTTCGGACAGTTTCAAATCGAGAAATTGACGCAAAAGCAAACCTATAGTTACGGAATTTTGATTTGTATTTTCTTAGGTTTTTATGACGGATTCATCGGTCCAGGAACTGGAAGTTTGTTAATAATGGCATTTATTGCAATCTTAGGTTTCGATTTTTTACAAGCCAATATTTATGCAAAACTTGTTAATTTGGCTACTAATTTTGGATCCATCACGTTATTTGTGCTAAAAGGAAAAATCATTTGGACAATTGCAATCCCTATGGCGCTATGCAATGTTACCGGTTCTTGGTTGGGCGCCCGTTTAGCTATTTCAAAAGGTAACGGATTTATTCGTATCTTCTTTTTAATTGTTGTTGGAATTGCGTTACTTCGTTTTGGATATGATGTATTTTTTAAATAAAAAAGCACCTCCATTGAAGTGCTTCCTTTATATTAAAATTTCAGGCCAAACATTACGCCATCACCTTGAAAGCCATTTTGATAACTTCTCACATAATCAATTCGTAAAAATCTAAATTTACCCCAACCTATGTTATCAAATCCTACAGTTACTTCTTGGTAAGGTTTAAAATTTGGAACATTAATTTGGTGAAAACCACCTATCAAATTCCATTGCAATTTATTCAACAACGGAATCTTATTCATAATATAGCCTTTAAAATTATGCTCAATGTGTGTTTCTAAATATTCATCGTTTGTAGAATGACTATAATAAGGAAGTAAATTAAAAGCATTGAGCGAATTATTCATCATATTCACATGTGTTTGGTTTCCGTTGAAATGTTTGTAATCTACAAAAGAAATATTTTCGGCATTAAAGAATTTTCCTGCTTTAAATCGTAATCCAAAATCACCTTTATTTCCGATGGTTTTAGAATAATCAACTGTGGCGCCAATGAAATCGTATTGATAGTTTTTATTCGTTCCGCCAAAAGCTTTTTCATAACTAAGACTTAAAACCGGATAATCATCGTTTTGAATATTTATTTTGCCGTCGGGTCTTGAAATGTATTTTTGGCCAAAACGAATTCTAGTTCCTATTTGCCCTTTTATGATATGGTGTTTTTGAAATGGAGTTGAGGTGTCATTATTCGGTTGCAACGGATCATTTGAAAAATAAGCATCGTCATTTTTAATCAAAGTATAATCTGTATTATTGAATAAAGCACGACGGTTTTCATACAAAAATCGTCCAGATACAAAAATTCCATTAGTAACTTCTCTTCCATAATTAATTTCGGCAAACTCTTTATTATATAGTTTCATGAAATTGTTCTTGAAAAATAAAGTACTAACTGTATTAATGGTATTGCTTATCGGTTCCAAATTATTAAATTGATTAATACTGCTTCCGCCTGAAATTGCAATATAGGAGTTGTTTTGGTTGTTAAATCGGTGGTAATAGTTACCTTTTATTCTCAGTCGTTCTTCTGCAAAACCGTAATTAAATGTAGAAGTTATAGAGGTGTATTTTCCGTTTTCATCATTCCATTTTCGATACGAAAAACCACTGTCTAAATTCCAGCCTTGAACGGTGTTAAAGCTTAACGAACTTAAATTCGTCAACCCTTGGTAATTAAAACTCCAATTTTTAAAGCTATTTTTGTAGGTATAACCCGTAAGTATTTTTTGAATTTTAAAACGATTTCCTTTTGCATCGATAGAATCCATATAAGTCACTGATTTTCTTATGGTTTGAATACTATCTTTTTTAGTATAATTTTTCAATTCTTCTTCCGTTAGTGGAACAGGTCGAGCAGTATTCCAGAAACTTTCTTCCTTTTTGTTCGCATTTTGTGCAAATGAAACGATCTCTTTTCCAAATGTTTTTTTATCAAAAGTCTCTTTAAAAACATAATTACTGAACACATGAGTAAATTTTCCGGTAAATTTCATTCCGAAAATTCCTGCACTAAAGTCTAATGACTGAATATTTTTTGCCCAAATTTTTGTACTTTCATTATAACTGAAATTTTGAGTCAGCTTCATAGTTTCTAAAACAGGCTCTTGCATGCGATATCCTTTGATGTCTAAATCGATGCCGTAAATTGCCCAAGAATCTTCTACAATATAAATAAATCCTTCAAAAACGGGTTCTTTGTCTCGTTTAGGAGTTACTTTAATTTTATTAATTAATTGATTTTTTTCGTCAAGAAAAGTACTTTCTAGTTTGTATTTGTAGTAATTAAAAGCATTGTCGGCTATTGGCGAAACCATATTAATACCCAAATCGACATAATTTTCATAAAAGTCATAATTAGTATTCAAAGCAGTATTGTAACTAAAACCGTTATCATTACCTGCAATTTTAGACGCAATTATTTCTTCTTTTAGATTGTCTGGTTTTTCAAATTTTATTTTAGAAACTGTCTCGGATTGATAAATGATACCGCTTCGGGTTGAATCTAGATTGCCTTCCATGTCACCAATTTCAACTCCCATAAATTTTTTCGGAATGTCTTTCACTCTAAAAATACCTCTAGAATAGAAATCAGCTTCAAATTTATCGGTTTTTGCAGCATTCTTTTTGCGCGAAGCAATCGCTTGTTTGATAATTTCATTGGTAGGATTTTCGCCTGTATTGATTACGAGTTCCTTCAGTTCATAATTTTCTTCAATTAAGGTTATGTCTAACTGATAAGGAGTATTTGCATTTGCAATTAGATGTTTTTGTGTTTTAAAACCCAAGTGCTGAAAAATAAGATGTACATTTTTTTTATCGTTGAGGTTTAATTCATACTTACCTAATTCATTTGAAGTAGTACCTATATAGGTGTTCTCAATATAAATATTTACATAAGGTAAGGGTTTTCCGTTTTCATCTTTCACTGTGCCTTTTATTTGAGCAAAGGAAATTAAAGAATAACATAGCGTAAGGGTAAGTAAGATTTTTTGCATAAATAGTTTATTGTTATAGACGATAATAAATAGTAAAAGGTTGTATGAAATTAAAAAGATTTAAGGGCTAAGGCATAACTTTTGAGGCCAAAACCAATAATAACTCCTTTTGCATGGGGTGAAATAAAAGATTGGTGTCTAAAAGTTTCTCTAGAAAACGTATTAGAAATATGAACTTCAACCACGGGTGTAGTAATCGCTTTGATTGCATCGGCAATACCTATAGAAGTATGCGTGTAAGCTCCTGCGTTGAGAATGATCCCATCATAAGTAAAGCCTACTTCTTGCAGTTTGGAAATAAGTTCGCCTTCAATGTTACTTTGAAAATAACTTAATTGTATTGTGCTGAATTGATTTTGCAACCATTCAAAATACGATTCAAAACTTTGAGAGCCATAGACTTCAGGTTCGCGTGTTCCTAGCAGGTTTAAATTTGGACCATTAATAATTAAAATCTTCATAGTTACCTTATTGATTATTTAAGTGTTGTATATATGTATGATGTAAAAATATAAAAAACCTTTTAGGAATGATTTTTTTTAATAAAAGTTTAGCTATTTAAATGCTGTTTTAGTCTGCTTTAACGTATAGAATTCTAAAAAGCGACAATTTTTTCATAAAATTTATATTAACTATTGCGCTGTAGTTTGTTAATAACTCGAACGATATTTAAGAGGAAACTCTTTAATTTTGATAATTCTTAAGACTTTAACAGCAATAATCTGAAATTAAATAATTGTTAATAACTTATTAATAGATGTTGACAACTTCAAAAAAAACACCTAAATTTGTTATTATTAACTTTAAAAATAAATAAACATGAAAAAAGTTTTATTTTCTGCAGCGGCATTTTTAGCTTTTAGCTTTGCTAATGCGCAAGACATCAAAACAGATGCAGGTACTTTTACAAAACCAACTACTGGTACTTACATTATGGAAGCTACAATGACACCTGACCTTACAGGTGGTGGTATCTTCGCTTTACCAACATTAAACAGTGATTTAGGAATGTTAGGAATTAAAGTAAGAAAATTCTCTTCTGACACTAAAGCATTACGCATGGGTGGAAATTTAACTATGATGAACTCTGGCGAAGATGATGTTGATACTGAATTTACATTAGGTGCTTCAATAGGTGTGGAATATCACATGAAAGGTGCTGAAAGATTATCAACTTATTGGGGGTATGAAGGTAACTTTGGTTATGTAAGTAGTAATGGTGATACTGAAATCCCAGTAAAATTTACTAAATTTGGATTTGGTGCTAGTGCATTTACTGGTTTTGATTACTACATCATGCCAAAAATCTATTTAGGAGCTGAGGTTTCTTATGGTCTTGCAGTTACTAACACTAAACCTGATGGTGGAGATGGTGTAACTTCAATGGAATTATCACCAAGCATTACTCCAACATTTAGACTTGGATGGCAATTCTAATTAACTTGTAATTCTAAGTTAAAAAAAATTATATCCCGCTTCGGCGGGATATTTTTTTTACTTATATTTGTATTATTAATTAACATTAAAAACAAAAAACATGAAAAAATTATTATTTGCTGCAATTGCAGTATTAGGGTTAACTTCTGCTAATGCACAAGAAACTAAATTTGGAGCAAAAGGAGGTTTTAATATGTCAAATTTAGCTGGTGCCGAAAATGCAAGTACATTAATTGGTATTCATTTAGGTGGTTTTGCTGAATTTAAACTTTCTGACATATTTGCTGTTCAACCAGAATTATTATTCTCTATGCAAGGTGCTGGTTTTGATGGTGGAGATTTAAAAATGAACTACATTAACATTCCAGTTATGGCAAAATATTTTGTTACAAATGATATTAGCATTGAAGCTGGTCCACAAATTGGATTTTTAATGTCAGCAAAAGCTGATGGAACAGATGTTAAAGAAGGTACCAATTCTACTGATTTTGGTTTAAATTTTGGTGGAAGTTATTATATTGATGAAAATATGTTCTTAACAGCTCGTTATGGTTTTGGATTAAGTGAAGTTGAAAAAGATTTAGCTTCAGGAGAAAATGGATCTACAAATTCAGTTATCCAACTTTCTTTTGGATACAAATTCTAATTTGTAATTATTACAATAATCAAAATCCCGCTTCGGCGGGATTTTTTTATTACTTCAAATTTGCTACATTTGGCCTATGAGCAATTGGCAATCTTATATCAAAGAATATCAAAATTATTTAAAATTAGAGCGTGGACTATCTAAGAATACAATTGATAATTACACCTTTGATGTTGAGAAATTGGTTTTATTTTTGACTCAAAAGGAAATCAATATATCGCCAATTCATATAACTGAAGAGATTATTCAACAGTTTATTTATGAAATGGCTTCTCAGGTGAATCCAAGAAGTCAATCGCGCTTAATTTCTGGATTGAAGAGTTTTTTTAATTACCTTATTTTTGAAGACTACAGAAACGATACACCACTTGAATTGATTGAAGTGCCAAAGACCGGTCGAAAACTTCCTGATACCTTAACTACAAGAGAAATTGATTTACTGATACAAGCAATCGATTTATCCACTCCAGAAGGCGAAAGAAATAAAGCGATGCTTGAAACCTTATACAGTTGTGGTTTGCGCGTTTCTGAATTGATTTCGTTAAAAATATCTGATTTATTTTTTGAAGAAGGGTTCATTAAAATAACGGGTAAAGGAAATAAGCAACGATTTGTTCCTTTAGGTAAATCAACAATTAAGATGGTTACTTCTTATGTAAATCAAGTTAGGGTGCATTTGTCTATTCAAAAGAACTTTGAGGATACGTTGTTTTTAAATCGAAGAGGGCGCCAATTAACTCGAGCAATGGTTTTTACCATTATTAAAAATTTAGCCATTAAAATAAATTTGAATAAAACCATTAGTCCGCACACGTTTCGGCATTCTTTTGCCACACATTTGTTAGAAAATGGCGCCGATTTGCGTTCGATTCAATTAATGTTGGGTCATGAATCCATTACCACGACTGAAGTATACATGCATTTGGATCGAAAATTCTTATCAGAAGTTTTAAATAATTATCACCCTAGGAAATAGTGTTCAGTTTTCAGTCGAAGTAATCAGTCTCAGTTTAAAGTATAAAAAAAGGGATTTTCAAATCCTGAAAATCCCTTTAATATTGTTTATACTGCTAAAGAAAACTTTATTTCGCAATATTTACTGCTCTTGTTTCTCGAATTACGGTAATCTTCACCTGACCAGGATAAGTCATTTCAGTTTGGATTTTTTGTGAAATTTCGAATGATAAGTTGGAAGCAGCATCATCAGATACTTTTTCACTTTCAACAATTACCCGAAGTTCTCTACCTGCTTGAATTGCATAGGCATTTTTAACGCCATTAAATCCAAAAGCAATGTCTTCTAGGTCTTTCAAACGTTGAATGTAAGAGTCTAAAACTTGACGTCTTGCGCCAGGTCTTGCGCCAGATATTGCATCACAAACTTGGATAATTGGAGAAATCAATGATTTCATTTCAATTTCGTCGTGGTGCGCTCCAATTGCGTTACAAACTTCTTCTTTTTCACCATATTTTTCAGCCCATTGCATCCCTAAAATTGCGTGAGGCAATTCACTTTCTGTATCGGGAACTTTACCAATATCGTGTAACAAACCTGCTCTTTTAGCTAATTTTACATTCAAACCTAATTCCGCAGCCATAATTCCACAAAGTTTAGCTACTTCTCTAGAGTGTTGTAATAAATTTTGTCCGTATGACGAACGGTATTTCATTCTACCGACTACTTTTATTAATTCTGGGTGTAATCCGTGGATTCCTAAATCGATTACGGTACGTTTACCAGTTTCGATAATTTCTTCATCAATTTGTTTAGCAGTCTTAGCAACTACTTCTTCAATTCTTGCTGGGTGAATTCGTCCGTCAGTTACTAATTTGTGAAGTGCTAAACGAGCGATTTCTCTTCGAACAGGATCAAAACAAGAAAGAATAATTGCTTCTGGTGTATCATCTACGATGATTTCAACTCCTGTTGCAGCTTCTAAAGCTCTAATGTTTCGTCCTTCACGACCAATGATTCTACCTTTAACATCATCCGATTCTATATTGAAAACAGAAACACAATTTTCAACAGCTTCTTCTGTTCCCACTCGTTGAATGGTGCTGATGATAATTTTCTTGGCTTCTTGATGTGCGGTTAATTTAGCTTCTTCAACAGTATCTTGTATAAAAGACATTGCGTTTGTTTTAGCTTCGGCTTTTAAGCTTTCAACTAATTGTTCTTTTGCTTCATCGGCAGATAATCCAGAAATTGTTTCTAATTGTTCTACTTGATTTTTGTGCAAACGATCAATTTCTTGTTGTTTTTTCTCAAATACTTCAATTTTTGCTGAATATTCTACGATTTTAGCCTCAGCATCATCATTAACTTTTTTGGCTTTTGCCAATTCATTAGAAATTTGAGATTCTTTATCTCTAATTCTTTTTTCAGCTTCAGCGGTTTTTTTATCTCGAGAAAGAATAACTTCTTCGTGTTCTGCTTTTAATTCTAAAAAGCGTTCTTTAGCTTGAAGAATTTTCTCTTTTTTAGTAGTTTCTGCTTCTACGTTAGCGTCTTTTAAAATTGAACTGGCTTCTTTTTGAGCATTCTTTACAAGGTTTGAGACGTTACTTCTTTCTAAAAATTTAGCTCCTCCAAAACCGCCTCCAAGACCAGCTGCTAATCCAATTACTATATTTAATATATCCATGATATGTGTTAAAAAAATTATATAAAAAAAGCCTACATTAGGTGTTTGTATAAACTCGGTTATACAAGATTTAAGTTAACTTGCAGTTCAAACTTCCCACTAAAGGGCCTGTTATAGTTGCAAAGATTCACTCGTTTAATTTGTTAGTGTTGAGTTTATCAAATATATACTAATGTAGGCAGTATTGTATTTATTGTGTAAGAACGTATTTATTTTGAGAGTAACTCACTCAGTTTTTTATCTAGATTTTGCAATCTAGTTAAAGCGGTTTCACTAGTTTGAGAAGTAGTAATTTGTTTTTGTTCCACTTGGGCCGCAAATTGAAGCGCACACATGGCTAAAACATCTTGTTTGTCTCTCACGGCATAGCTTTGTTCAAACTGTTTAATCATTGCATCAATTTTTTTTGAAGCACTTCTAAGTCCTTCTTCTTGAGATGGCTCCACGGTTAGTGGATAAACGCGATCTGCAATTGATAATTTAATTTTTAGTTTTTCACTCATATTCTTTCTAATCAGAAAGTTGTGCTATGCAATAATCGATTTCTCGAATTAATGAATTTATTTTGAGTTTTGTTTCTCGTTTATTTTCTTCACTGCCTAACAATGAATTCACCATTTTTAGAGTATCTAACTGATTTTTAAAAGAATCTATTTCAACTGATTGTTGTTGTTGCATTTTTTTAGAAAGCAACAATTCTTCTTGTAATTCTGAGTTTTTCTTTTCAAGTTGAATCAGTTTTTGATTGAGCTTGAAAAATTTAACTTCTAGAGAATCAATTAATTCAGATAATCCATTCATTAATGATGAAATTCATTTCAATAAGTCACAAAGTTAGCATTACTATTCAAAAATAGCAACAGTTTTAGATAAATTTTATAATTAAATTTTATTTTGTTCTAAGTAATTGATTTTTAGCATCTTTATTTCATCTGTATTTTTTATTGCTTTAACTAAATTATTTTTACTATTTTAGCACTAAACTCATGTTTTATGAAATTTGTATTAGCCCTACTTTTGATTCCTTTTTTAGTTTTTTCGCAGGAAAATTACCCACAAGATGTTTTTCAATCACCTTTAGCTATTCCATTAGATATTTCAGGTTCTTTTGCAGAATTGCGCAGTAATCATTTTCATTCAGGATTAGATTTTAAAACTTCAGGAGTAGAAGGGTTACCCGTTTTTGCTACAGGAGACGGTTATGTTTCTAGAATCAAAATTTCACCTTTTGGGTATGGGAAAGCTATTTATATTACGCATCCCAATGGTTATACTTCGGTTTATGGGCATTTACAAAAAGCAAACGGCGCTATTCAGGAGTTGATTAAAAAGAAGCAATACCAAGAGCAATCTTTTGAAGTTGAAATGTATCTTTATCCAACCGAATTACCCGTAAAAAAAGGAGATATCATAGCATTCTCTGGAAATACAGGAGGTAGTGGTGCCCCTCATTTGCATTTTGAATTTAGAGATACAAAATCAGAGCAAATCATCAATCCGATGCATTTTGGATTTAAAAAAATGATAAAAGACGAACGCAAACCCATCATTCAAGGTATTGTAGTTTACCCGTTAGATTCTACAACTGTAAATAATGCACAAAAACCCATCAATATTTCATTCAATAAACAAACCGATGGCACTTATTTATGTTCGAAAGTTAAGGCAAACGGAAGAATAGCTTTTGGAATCAATGCTTATGATTATTGTACAAATGCCTATAACAAAAACGGTTTATATAAAGTAAAAGCGTATCTTAATGGGGTGCTACAATATCAATATGGGTTTGATACTTTTGCTTTCGATGAATCAAGATATATCAACAATTTTATAGACTATGAACGTTTTCATGATATGGGTCAACGTGTTCAAAAATTGTTTGAATTAAATAATTATCCACTTTCAATTGTTGCAGGAAATACTAAAGATGGAACACTGAAAATACTTCCTAATGCCAATTATTCCTATCGGGTCGAATTATATGATTTTCATCAAAATAAAATTGAATTAATTATTCCTATTGAATATGGCGTTCAAGTTCCTACCATAAAAAAGACAATTCAGAAAACGCCCTATTTTGTGAAAGCTAAAACAGAATCTATTTTTGAGAAAGGCAATGTAACGGTTTATGTTCCTGAAAACGCTTTTTATGCCAATTTTTATATGCATTTTGAGGTAAATAAAGATATTGCAACGTTGCATGATGACAGTGTTCCGGTTCATAAAAATATTACATTAACGTTTAACGATGTTTCTGGTTTAACTGAAGAGCAATTGGGTAAAACCTATATTGCAACTTTAGACGGATATAAATTAGATTTTAATAAAACCACCCGTAAAGGAAATTCATTCTCCACAAAAATTAAGACATTAGGAAAATATAAGTTGGCGCAAGATTCTATTCCACCCCGAATTTATAATGTAAATTTTGTTGAAGGAAAAACATTAAAAGACCAAAAAACGATAAGTGTTTCAGTAGCAGATTTGCATTCGGATATTGCCAATTATTCGGCCTATTTGAATGGAAAATGGATTTTAATGGAGTATGATTATAAAACAAAACGACTGACACACAATTTAGAGGATGCAATTTACGTTGAAGGTAGAAATGATTTCAAAATTAGTGTAACCGATAGTTTACAAAATTCTGCTACCTTTGAATCGTATTTTTTTAAATAATTAAAACCGATACTTTTGAAAAAAATCAGTTTATTTCTTTTTTTTAGTTTGTTTTCCATCATGTCCTTTGCCCAAAAAGCGAGAGTGAAAGGAGTTATTTTAGACGAATTAAAAAACCCTGTGGAGCGAGTTACGGTTTCTGCTTTAGATAAAATTACGTTTACCAACGAAAATGGTTTTTATACAATCGAGGTTCCTGCTAATCAAAAAGTCTCACTTATTTTTTCACATCAATCATTTAAGAACACCACAATTTCTATTGAGTTAAAAACCAATGAGGATTTTGAATTGAATCCTGTGATGAGCTCTAAAATTGAACAAATGGGCGAGTTAGTAATCACAAGCGATAGTAAAAAGCGTATTGAAGGTTTAACAACCATAGATCCTGTAATTATTCGAATGATTCCGGGAGCTAATGCAGGTATCGAAAATATAATTAAAACATTACCAGGGGTGTATTCAAACAATGAATTGAGTACGTCTTATGCCGTAAGAGGAGGAAATTATGATGAAAATTTAGTTTACGTTAACGAAATTGAAGTATATCGTCCTTTTTTAATTCGTTCTGGTCAACAAGAAGGGTTGAGTTTTACCAATACAGATATGGTAGAAAATGTTGATTTTTCCGCAGGGGGTTTTCAATCAAAATATGGTGATAAATTATCTTCGGTGCTCGACATCACGTATCGAAACCCTAAAAGTTTTAAAGCCCGAATGGAAGCAAGTCTTTTAGGCGGAAGTATTACTGCGGAAGGTGTTTCTAAAAATCAAAAATGGTCAAATATAACCGGTATTCGTTATAGAGATAATAGTTTGTTAGTCAATAGTCAAGAAACAGAAACCAACTTTAAACCAACTTTTTTTGATGTACAAACCTTAGTCAATTTTAATGCGTCTACCAAGTGGAATTTTAGCTTTTTAGGCAATATTTCTCAAAATAAATACCATTATCAACCTTTAAGTCGCCAAACAAATTTTGGTACGGTGAGCGAACCAATAGCGCTTTTAGTGTATTATGAAGGGCAAGAAAAAGACAACTATTTAACACTTTTTGGTGCTGGAAAAGCGGTTTATCAGTACAATGAGAAAAATAAATTAAAATTTATAGCTTCAACCTATCACACACAAGAACAAGAATATTATGATATTTTAGCGCAATATCGTTTAGGTGAAGTAGATGCAAATATTGGTTCAGAAACATTTGGAAATGTAGTTTATTCGCGAGGAATTGGTTCGCAATTGACACATGCAAGAAATGATTTAGATGCTTTAATTATTAATGCAGAAATCAAAGGGTTTCATGAGATTACTAAAAAATCTCAAATTGAATGGGGCGCTAAATTCACCTTAGAAGACATTAGAGATAGAATTGTGGAATGGGAAGTAATAGATTCGGCGGGTTTTTCATTACCAAATCCTATTTTAGATTATCAAAATGACCAACCTTACAATCCTTATGTAGGACCACTAGCCCCTTATCAAAGCGTAAGAGCGACTAATTTTACCCGAATCAATCGTTTTTCAGGATACTTTCAGTGGAATCGTAGAGGTAAAATAGGCAATCATAGTTATTGGTTGAATGCCGGAATTCGTGGACATCAATGGCAAGTTGATGCTGATGGAAGACCTAAAGGAGATAGCCAAATGACTTTTTCACCTCGTGTTCAGTTTGCGTTTAAACCCGATTGGGATAAAGACATATTGTTCAGATTGTCTGGCGGATTGTATCATCAACCTCCGTTTTACAGAGAATTGCGCGACTATAATGGGGTAGTGCAAACTAATGTGAAAGCGCAACAATCTTTTCATTTAGTATTGAGTAGTGATTATAGTTTTAAAATGTGGACGCGCCCTTTTAAATTGATTACAGAAGCGTATTATAAAAATATTACCGATGTAAACACCTATACAATTGATAACGTTCGTATTCGATATAGAGCTAATAATGAAGCAACCGCTTATGCTTATGGTTTCGATGCACGTTTAAATGGTGAATTTGTACCTGGAACAGAATCATGGTTCAGTTTTGGCTATATGCAAACCGAAGAAAATCAAAATAATAAAGGATTTATTGCACGTCCCACAGATCAAAGGCTGAAATTCGGAATGTTATTTCAAGATTATATGCCGAATATTCCTAACTTGAAATTATACTTAAATTTGGTTTATAACACCGGATTACCTGGTGGTTCTCCATCGTATGCCGATCCTTACAATTATCAATTACGATTAAATGATTACCGAAGAGCCGACATAGGATTTTCATTTGTTTTTAAAGATGAAAAAATTAAATCGAGTATAAAGTGGTTAAAGCCTTTTGACGAATTTTCATTAGGATTAGAGATTTTTAATTTGTTTAACAATCAAAATTCAATTACAAATACTTGGGTTAGAGACGTGTATACTAAATCGCAATATGGTATTCCAAACTACATGACTACTCGGGTTTTTAATTTGAAACTAATTGCAAAACTATAATTCGTTGTTTATTTTTAGTATATTTGACTATAAAAAATAGATAGTATGCGCATCATTTTATCCTTATCCTTATTTCTTTATATAATAAGTTGTAAACAAGAACAAGCAACTCCAAAAGTGAGTTACGATACTTCTAAAGCCGAAACTACAGCAAAGGATACTTCTGGGTTTAAAGTGGCCGATTTACCTATTTTAATGGAAGGGAGTAATTATCTAATTCATCCCATTGGTGATGTGCGGGTTTATGATATTGATGGAAAAACCTATGGAAGTAGTAAAGCAAATCAAATAAGTTATGCAATTTCAAATTACAATAGATTTGAAATTACTGGTTTTTTAGATAATTTGAATTTTCAGCACATCGATTCTACCAATATTAAACCCTTAACGGATCAGAAAGTTCAAATTCAAACGGCTACCTTTTTAAATACTATTGCTGCTAAATCAAAGCAACAAATCATGGTTTACACTTTAGTTGATGCAGATACAAATAAAGATGGAAAAACCAATCAGAATGACATCAGAGCACTTTATTTGAGTACAACTAGCGGCAGAAAATTCACTAAAATATCAACCGATTTTCAGGAAGTAATTGATTGGAATATTATTGAAAAAACAAGTCGTTTGTATTTTAGAAGTATTGAAGATGTGAATAAAAACGGTGCTTTTGATAAAAATGATAAAGTACATTATCACTATGTAAATTTATTAGCCAACGAATGGAAAGTGGAAATGTATACTCCTAATTAGAGTTTTCCTTTGTTGAAATTACATTTTTTCTAAATCAAAATATCACTTTCTAAGTCCGATTTTTCTATTTCTATTTTAAAATCGAGTTTTGAAACCAATTCAATGACTAGTTTTTTGTACCAATTTTCACTTTTCGGATGAATGTATATTTTTTCGATCAATTCATTGAGGTTTACGTTAATTTTTAAACCATCATTTACTGAAATATTTTGAGCACTCACATCTGAAATAATCCGAACTTCTCGTTCATATTGAAAACTTTTTCGTTTGAATAAGAACGGAAAAAAAGTATCATCAAACGGAATATATTCTTTTTTATAATCGATATAATTTACGTTACCAATATATTGTTCTATAGCTCTTTCTGGTTGTAAAGCTTCTTTTAAACGCCCAATTGTAGATTGAATTGCTAAACCTTCATTGTTTTTGGTGAAAATTTGCCACATTGCAAACGATTCATATTCGTTGATGTGCCAACTACTTATGACTACTTTTTCGCGATGCGATTTATAATAGTCTAAAAACTTCGGATTATTTGCGGCTATTTTTTTGATTTCCTCAAAGGTGGGTTCCGAAAAAGTTCCTTCATATTGATCTTCAAACTTATCGGAACGCGACATAAACAATTGCTGTGACAATAACATGTCTAAAAACTTAGACAAGTCCAAATACTTCCAAACAATTGTATCATTGTCTTCTGGTAATGTAATATTTGAGCTGTTTATGTACATAGTTTTTTAATTTCCAAATTTCAAACTTCTTCAACCAAAAATCGTTAATCTTCAATCATCAATAATAAAGTTTACTCAAAGCTCTGCATCATCACTAGTTTTGAGTACGTTCCGTTTAGAGTCAACAATTCTTCATGAGTTCCTTGTTCCACGATTTCACCTTTGTGCATCACCACAATTTTATCCGCTTTTTGAATGGTTGATAATCGGTGAGCAATGACAATAGAAGTTCTGTTTTGCATCATGTTTTCTAAAGCCACTTGTACAAATTTTTCACTTTCAGTATCTAAAGCTGAAGTCGCTTCATCCAAAATCATAATCGGTGGATTTTTCAAAACGGCTCTCGCAATAGATAAACGTTGTTTTTGTCCACCCGAAAGTTTTCCACCTGCATCACCAATGTTGGTTTCAATTCCATTAGGTAAAGCAGCAACGAATTCGTAAGCATTTGCCACTTTTAAAGCGTCAATGATTTCTTTATCAGTTGCATCTTGTTTTCCTAATTTGATGTTATTTTTAATCGAATCATTGAATAAAATAGAATCTTGTGTAACCAATCCCATTAAATCTCGTAAAGATTCTAAAGTCATGTCTTTAATGTCAGTCCCATCGATTTTGACACTTCCTTCTTGCACGTCATAAAAACGCGTCAATAAATTGGCAATCGTACTTTTTCCAGAACCTGATTGCCCCACTAAAGCAATAGTTTTTCCTTTTGGTACTTCTAATGAGAAGTTTTTCAGTACGTTTTCTGCTTCATATTTAAAGTTGATATTTTCAATGCTAATTTTCTCAGTAAAAGTTTCTTTTGTTACTGCATTAGGTTTATTGACAATGGTATTTTCAACTTCTAAAATTTCAAAAACTCTTTCGGCTGCTGCCAATCCATTTTTAACTTGATAGGATGCTTTTGAAATCGCTTTTGCAGGAGTTAATACACCATATGCCAATCCAAGATATACAATAAATAAAGCACCATTTAATGTTTTATCGACTAGAACCAAGTTCCCACCATACCATAAAAGTATTGCAATTGTTACGATTCCCATAAATTCACTTAAGGGTGAGGCTAAATTATTCTTTTTCCCAATACTATTATTTAATCGTAACAATTTATATATTGAATTATTAAATATTGATTTGAAGTACCCCTCAGAATTATAACTTTTTACCACTTTTAGTCCGCCTAAGCTTTCTTCAACTATAGAGATTAAAAAACCATTTTCTTTTTGCACATTTTGTGATTTCGATTTTAAACTTTTCCCAATTCTTGAAATGATAAACCCTGAAAGTGGAATAAAAATAAAAACAAATAGTGTTAATTCTATACTTATTTTCATCATTGCAATTATGGCAAAAAGAATGGTTAAGGGCTCTTTAACAATAAGTTCTAAAATAATGAAAAATGAATTCTGAACCTCATTAACATCACCTAGCATTCGTGCCATAACATCGCCTTTTCTTTTTTCGGAATAATAGGAAATAGGTAAAGAAATGATTTTATCATACATTTTTTCACGTAAATCATGCAATACTCCGTTTTTTATTTTTGTTAAGTGTTGAGCAGCAAAATAGTTGAAAGCATTTTTAAACAAAAATGTTGATATAACTAATGCAACAGTGAGTAAAAGTGCATATTGTATTCCGTTTTCTATTGTGAGTTTGGTAATATAATATTGTAAATATTCTTTTCCATAGGATGTTATTTCCCATAAACCTTTATATTTTGGTAATTCAACAACCTTTTCATTCATTTTAAACAATACTTCCATTAACGGAAAAAGCGCAATAAATGACAGCGTACTAAATAAAGCATAAAAAATATTAAAAAAAACATTCCAGAAAATGTGATTTTTAAATTTTAGAGTGTAAGGAATTATTTTTTTAAAATTTTCGTCCATTTAATTTAATTTCATTGCCGAAATAATTCCAGCTATTTTGTTATCTAATTCTATTTCTACTGATTTTGCGTTTTCAATCGTGTCTAAAACTCCATTTACGCTGAAATAGAATTTAATTTTTGGTTCGGTTCCGCTTGGTCGAGCGCAAATTTTACTTCCGTCTTCCAAATAGTAAATTAATACGTTTGATTTTGGAATATTAATTTCGAATTCTTCATTATTCATAAAATCTTTTCCTTTGGCAGCTTGATAATCTTCAATGCAAATGACGCGTTGTCCGTTGATTTCCTTTAACGGATTTTCGCGTAAGTCAACCATCATTTGTTTGATTTCGTTAGCGCCTTCAATTCCTTTTTTGGTAATCGAAATTAATGATTCTTTATAACAACCAAAATCAACATATAAATTCAATAATTCTTGATATAACGAACTGCCCGATGCTTTTGCCTGTGCAGCAATTTCACTTAATAATAAAACGGCGCCTACCGCATCTTTATCCCGAACGGCATCGCCTACCATATATCCAAAACTTTCTTCGCCACCACCTATGAATTGTTGATTTGGGAAATCTTTAATGAATTTTGCAATCCATTTGAAACCGGTTAAACCAACTTTACATTCTACATCATAAGCTGCGGCTAATTCTAACATCATTGGTGTTGAAACAATAGTAGATCCAATGAATTCATTCCCTTGGAATTTGTCGGCGCGTTTCCATTGTTCTAGTAGGAAAGCGGTCATGATCACCATTGTTTGATTTCCATTCAATAATTTGATTGTTCCGTCTAAATCTCGAACAGCAACACCTAAACGGTCTGAATCTGGATCCGTTCCCACTACAATATCAGCTCCAATTTTATTTGCCAAAGCAATTGCCATAGACAATGCTTCTGGTTCTTCAGGATTTGGAGATATTACGGTAGGAAAATCACCATCAGGTTCGGCTTGCTCAGGAACAATATGTACATCAGTATAACCTGCTTTTGCCAAAACATTAGGGATTGATTTTATTGATGTTCCATGTAACGAAGTATAAACAATTTTTAAATTCGCTTTAGCTTCAGTTGACGTATTAAAACTTGCATTTTCAATAGTTGATTTGAAGAAAGCCTCGTCAACTTCTGAATCGATATATTCAATTAATTCGTTATTGGCTTCAAACTTAATTTCGTTGTATTTCAACTCTTCAATCAGCTTTATTATTTCCGCGTCTTGTGGGGGAACTAATTGACCTCCATCTTGCCAATATACTTTGTATCCGTTATATTCTGGCGGATTGTGAGAAGCAGTTAAAACAATTCCTGCATGGCAATTCAAATAACGAACTGCAAAGGATAATTCAGGAGTTGGACGCATATCTGAAAATAAATATACGTGAATTCCGTTTGCCGAAAAAACATCTGCAACTACTTTTGCTAAGGTATCACTATTGTGACGACAATCGTATGCGATGGCCACTTTTAAAGGTTCGTTTGGAAACGATTTATGTAAATAATTAGATAAGCCTTGTGTGTTTTTACCCAATGTGTATTTATTAATACGGTTGGTTCCAACACCCATAACACCGCGCATTCCGCCTGTTCCAAACTCTAAATTTTTATAGAAACTTTCTTCCAATTCTTTAGGAGCTGAAGTCATCATTTCTTTGATTGCGTTTTGAGTTGCTTCGTCAAAAGTTGGGGTTAACCACTCGTTTACTTTATTTAAAATACTTTGTTCGATATGCATTTTTAATTTTAATAATGAAATTTAGTTTGTGATTAGACTTGAGGTCAAAATTTGTGATCTCAAGCTATAATACTTCTGAAATCTTATAACGTTCTTCGTTATTTTTGGTTCGTAAGATAATTTCGCCCAAAAATCCAGCTAAGAATAATTGAGTTCCAATTAGCATTGCTGTTAAAGACAAATAAAATTGCGGTCTCTCTGTGATTAATCTTCCTGAGGTATTGATGAATAATTTGTCAATTCCTAAATAGAAAGCGAATAAAAATCCAATTACAAACATGATAGAACCCAATAATCCGAATAGGTGCATTGGTCGTTTTCCGAATGTAGAAATAAACCAAATCGTAATCAAATCCAAGAATCCATTGATAAAACGACTCATTCCAAATTTAGAATTTCCGTATTTTCTGGCTTGATGAATTACTATTTTTTCTCCAATGTTTGAAAAACCTGCATTTTTTGCCAAAACTGGAATATAGCGGTGCATTTCACCCGAAACTTCGATATTTTTAATAACAATATTTTTGTAAGCTTTTAATCCGCAATTGAAATCGTTCAAATAAACCCCTGATGTTTTTCGGGCTGCCCAATTGAATAATTTAGATGGAATATTTTTGGCTACAACAGAATCGTACCGCTTTTTCTTCCAACCCGAAATCAAATCATAATTATCTTCGGTGATTAAACGATATAACTCTGGAATTTCATCGGGACTGTCTTGTAAATCGGCATCCATAGTAATGATAACATCACCTTGGGCTTTTGCAAAACCAGCATGTAACGCTTGTGATTTTCCGTAATTTCTAAGAAAACGGATGCCTTTCACATTTGGGTTTTCGTTTGAAAGATTGGTAATAGTTTGCCAAGAAGCATCAGTACTACCATCATCAACAAACAGGATTTCATAAGAAAAGTTATGTGTATTCATCACTTTTACAATCCAATGGTGTAATTCAGGTAACGATTCTTGCTCGTTTAATAATGGGATAACTATGGATAAATTCATTGAATTATAATACAGGTTTATTTTTTTTGAAAATTGCAGCAAGAATTAATCCAAATACAATTGAACCTAGTAATGATTTTAAAATACCATATAATAAACCTAATGTTGAAAATTGAGGCATTTCTTTCATATCATCAATGGCTTTTTTAATTTCAGCTGCGGGAACATTCCATTTTTGTAAATTTTCTACTTGAAAAGTAATAAGTGCTTCATGGATTAAGTCTCTTGTCGCAGTATCAATAACATTAAATAAAACAATTGAAAAAGAAGTAGAAATTAATATACCTATCAAAGCAGCTATAAAATAACCAGTAAATCCTTCTTTAAAAGTCATGAAACTACCTAAGCTTTTTCTCAATTCAATTAACTGAAAAACACCAATTGCTAGAAAAACAAGCATTACAGTAACACCTAGCCAAATATTGATGAATAAGTTGTAATCAACAACATACATTGATATAATATAAAATACACTGAATAATCCACCGATTACTCCAAATTTAATTCCGTTCTTTTTAATAATTTCGTTCATAGTTTATTTAGGTTTAATTAATTTACAAATATAAGAATTCTTCTCGTTACTCTATAAGAGATGAAAAATAAAAAAAAGTTACAGAAACATTGGTAAATTAAAAATAAAATGTAATTTTGCACCCTAATTAAAAAGTTTATAAACAAAAAGGTTATAAAATGTTTACACCTTTAGCACACTAAAGCCGCGAAACATAGTATAATCGCTTAATAAAAAGATTTACAAAATGAAAAAAGGTATTCACCCAGAAAATTACAGATTAGTAGCTTTTAAAGACATGTCAAACGAGGATGTTTTTATTACTAAATCTACAGTAGAAACTAAAGAAACAATTACTCACGAAGGTGTTGAGTATCCAGTTTTCAAAATGGAGATTTCTAGAACTTCTCACCCTTTTTACACAGGTAAATCTAAACTTATTGATACTGCAGGACGTATTGATAAATTCAACAGCAAATACGCTAAAAAAGCTTAATTATATATTGCTTTTTCAACATAATATTAAAGCTTCACATTTTGTGAGGCTTTTTTTATGGAATAAATTGTATTTTTGATATTTAGAAATAATAAAATTATAAATGAACTATATACTTTTTGACGGAACCGTTCGCAATGCGTTACTTCCTTTTACGTTTACTCGTCCTGTGGCAGATATTCGTATTGGAATATTAACCATACGTGAAAAATGGGAAAAATACCTTGGTTTAACTACTACTACATTAACTGAAGAGTATTTGATGGAGAAATATCCAATGGTTGAAATGGAGCAAAACATCATGATCAATGCTTCTTTTTTACCAAATGCCATTCTAGTTGATTTGATTCAAAATTTGGAACAAAATCAAGCAGTGGTTTATGGTGATGAAATCGTTGCTTTTCATACAAATGAAACCCAAGAAGAAGTAAATTTTGAGCAATATGATTTGGTTGTTTATGGAGGCGAATTCTTGCGTATCGAAAATACATGGGATATTTTTTCTAAAAACGATCGTGCGATTCGAGAAGATTTTGAACTATTGACCTCCGATAGAGTCTCGCAGCCAATTCCTAAATCAGTAAATGTAATTGCGCCCGAAAACATATTCATTGAAGCAGGAGCAAAGCTTGAATTTGTAACTTTAAACGCATCTACAGGTCCAATTTACATCGGAGCTAATGCAGAAATTATGGAAGGTTCTGTTATTCGAGGTCCTTTTGCTTTATGCGAATCAGGAAGAGTAAAGTTGGCCACAAAAGTATATGGCGCCACAACTGTAGGTCCGCATTCAGTGATTGGCGGTGAAGTTAATAATTCGGTTTTATTCGGATATTCTAATAAAGGGCATGATGGTTTTTTAGGTAATTCGGTTTTGGGCGAATGGTGTAATATTGGTGCTGATTCAAATAATTCCAATTTAAAAAACAATTATGAAGAAGTACGCCTTTGGAGCTATGAAACTGAAGGATTTGCAAAAACCGGTTTGCAATTTTGCGGATTAATGATGGGAGATCATAGTAAATGCGGTATCAATACGATGTTTAATACTGGAACAGTTGTGGGAGTTTCGGCGAATATTTTTGGTGCAGGATTTCCAAGAAATTTTGTTCCTAGTTATTCTTGGGGTGGTGCTTCTGGTTTTTCGACCTATATAACAAGTAAAGCATTTGAAACTGCAAAAATTGTTATGGCAAGAAGAAATGTCGAATTTACAGAGCAAGATGCTGCTATTTTATCACATGTATTTGAAGAAACTAAAAAGTACAGAAAAGAATAAGTCGTTTTTATATACGAATATTTCTTAATTTTATACGTTTATTGAATGGTGTAAATCGTTTAAGACTAAAGTGTGTAAATTTGTTCTATAAAATAAGATTTTTAGTTCTGTAGGGGGAATTTAAGAATTTTTTAAAAAGCTTGACAAAAGTCAAGCTTTTTTTTAGACTAAAAAATAAACGCTAATTACTCATTATTAACGTTTGTTGTCTATAACAACACGATTATACCTTAAAAATCAACATTAATTTAAAAGTATTAACACTCCGAATAATTATTATATATCTTTACACTATTAAAATAAGATTTTTAGTTCTGTAGGGGGAATTTAAGAATTTTTAAAAGGCTTGACATTCGTCAAGCCTTTTTGTTTTTTATTTTGGTACTTTATTTTTTGTCCGTAGATTTGCGGCTCAATTTTTTGACAACGATTTCATTAATTGAACTTTACTTATGGAAAACAAAAAAAAAGTAGCATTCTACACTTTAGGATGTAAACTAAACTTCTCAGAGACTTCAACGATTGCTCGTGATTTTCAAAATGAAGGTTTTGAACGGGTTGATTTTGAAGAAATTGCCGATATTTATGTAATCAACACTTGTTCGGTAACTGATAATGCCGATAAACAATTCAAGCAAATTGTTAGAAAAGCATTGAAGCTGAATGATAAAGCGTTTGTTGCGGCTGTTGGGTGTTATGCCCAATTAAAGCCTGAAGAACTCGCTGCAGTTGATGGCGTTGATTTAGTATTAGGTGCTACCGAAAAATTTAAAATTACGGATTATATTAACGATTTGTCAAAAAACGATAGAGGAGAAGTGCATTCTTGTGAAATCGAAGAGGCCGACTTTTATGTAGGAAGTTATTCAATAGGCGATCGAACGCGCGCATTCTTAAAAGTTCAAGATGGTTGCGATTATAAATGTACCTATTGTACCATTCCTTTAGCTA
>Ga0209443_1000263_pt1 | contig 35104 bp, 24 predicted proteins | sample LauGreBMM110DCMD_2_FD_187571 | JGI IMG/M metagenome (GOLD analysis project Ga0209443, IMG submission 187571) | Freshwater lake microbial communities from Lake Michigan, USA - Su13.BD.MM110.DCMD (SPAdes) (version 2) | ecosystem: Environmental > Aquatic > Freshwater > Lake | place: Lake Michigan... | reverse complement strand
GAGGGTGAAGCGCACCAGGCCGTTGGTATCGGTGCGGCCCGCCAACACGGAGAACAACTGGGGAGCGTGGAACTTGTGGGCATCGGCCGCGTGTCCGCCCATGCCGTTGCCAAGCCAGACCTGGACCTCGACGCGGGCACGGGGCAGCGGTCGGTCGTGGTCCAAAACGGTGACTTCCACCTGTCCGCTGGGATAATGCTGGCCGATGGTGTTCTCGAGCAGTTCCCACTGTCGCTGCTCGTGGGCTTGCCAACTGCCGGGCTGGTCGGTGGGGACCAAGCAGATGGCCTTGGGCACACGGTGCATCCATGGCTTATCCCAAGGGCGGTTCTCGGCAGAAACGTCGTAGGCATGCCATCGTTGATTCTCGGCATCCCACACCTCGACCCAGTAGTGGGAGCTGCCGATGGTGGGCCAGAAGGTATAGACCGGCCGAGCCTCGAGCCCGACGGCCAGGGCGAGCTTGACGTAGGTCTCGCAGAATGCTCGGCAGCCACCGCGCGCGCCGGTGGTGGGCCAGTCGAGTTCGCCGAAGATCTGTTCGGTCCCGATTTCCTGCTTGGCGCGAAAGTGCATCCAGTCCTGCAAAGCATCGGCTTTGGCGGCGGTATTGGTTCGCCCGGCCACCAAACCGGCCACCTGACGGACCCAAGGATCGAGCCGGTAGCGCAGGCCACCGCGGATATCGGGACGATAGACCTGCACGACGAAGAGCAGCAAAGCGGTGAGACCTAAGGCTCGGCGAACCCAAGACCGATTCAGCCAACCACGAAACAGGCGCAGCCGGTGACGTAGACCCGAAGGCGGCGGTGCCGCCAAGAACAGGTCGGTAAAGGCGCGGCGTTCGGTGAGCAATGCTAGACGTGCGCCGTGAAGCCGTTTTTTCGCAACCAATGCCGACCTCCGACAAGATCGCCCCGAGGCCGTTCCAAGGGAGAAGGGTTGTCGTAGCTCCGGTGTCCCCGCCAGCAGGAGGGTCCAAAAGGGGATGGCCAGCGCGAGACGGAACAACACGCCATCGAACCAGCAGCCCACCAACAGCACCAGCAGCGGGGCGACGTTGGGGTTGCGTTCGCGATGGGCGATCCGCAGCCGGGTGCCGACGAGCAACAGAAAGGCGGCCAACGCGGGCACACCCATGCTGGCCGCCAGCGTCAGGTAGTCGTTCAATTGGATGGCGGCGGTCTCCTTGAGCCCGGCCGGTTTGAACCTTTGGCGATAGACTTCCTCGACCTGGTTCAGCCCCCACCCGGTGAGCGGGCGGGCGACGGTCATACGCGCCGCGCCGATCCAAGCATCCACCCGGTTGCGCCAAGAGCGGTCCGTGTGGTTGGTCACGGTGCCCATGCGGCGGAGCAGCGGGTTCTGGAAGTCCTTGAAGCTCCACAAAGCGAACAATCCGCCGCAAAGCATCACGACGGTGAGCACGCGCAACGCAAACCATCGCCGCCGGGCGACAACATCACCGGCGCGAACTTGGGCAAGCAGCTTTAGAAGTGTCGGACTGCATCGCCACCCACCGCACCAAGCAAGGGCCAGCAGCATCCCCAGCCAAGCGCCACGGCTGTAGCTGCGGACCAGCCCCGCCCCGGCAAACAAGAACGGTAAAACGAGGAGCCAGCGGAACCGCCTTGAACCCTGGAAATCGGGTCCACGGCTTGGTTTCGATGGAGGAACCGAAGGCTGTTTCCGTAGAGATATCTCCAGGAACCAAGCGATGCTGGCTGCGGCCAGGCAGGCGGCGAGCAAGCCGAAGGTGTTCGGGTTGTTCCAAAGTCCGGTCGCCCGCTTTTCCTCCCGGTAGCGAAAAACCTGGAAGAGGTGCCAATCCCAAGAACTGCCCAAGGCGAGCGCAAACATCCCCAGCCAGAGCCAGATCAAGAGGCCACGAACCGGGATGACGGGCGATAGGGCGCGCCACAGGCTGGCCATCCAGATGCCAGCCAAGAGCACGAGGGCATCCGAGGACCCGGCGGCGGCGGGGTATCGGAACGAGTATTGAAGGCCGAGCAGTCCGAGCAGCCCGAACAGTGCCCATTCGTCCAAGCGAGGCTTTTCACCGGTTCGCCGCCAACGCAGGAACGCGGGGGTGCCGGTCCAGGCACAAGCGTTCAGGAACAGGGCGGCAAAGGTTTGCCACTGGCCTTGGGCATGAAGAAAGACGGACGCCACATCCGCGCGCAGCTCGGTCAGAGGCCGGTCCAAGGGCAGGGCCGCCAACAAATCCCAGAGCAACAAGACGAACAAGCCCCCAACGAGCGATGCCCCCGATAAGAACGATCTGGCGGCAGACTTGATGAGCGACACCTCTGTGACGATGGCCTTCCCCAAGCAAGCCCAAAGTCGGCCGCCGTGGGTCGACCCGCGGTTGTGGCCGGGGCACGGACAGGAGATCTGCAGCGGAAAGATTTTGCACAGGCCGCGCAAATAACAGCACTTGACGACGCGGGCGGGTTCTCTGGATGAATACCGCCACGCGCCGGAATCGGGCCGCCATCACGGCGGAAGACGCTTCTTTCGGGGCGCGAGGCGAGGGTGCCGAGGTCGGCTGGCACCCTGTCTGCTTTTCGGATCTGCCGGACGCTGCTGTCCATAACCGGACAGCGTGTCGGAAGGCCCGGACGAGTCGGGCGCTGACATCGCACTGCAACAACACACTCCACTCACATGGCGAAATACAAATTGGAATACATCTGGTTGGACGGGTACGACCCCGTCCCCAACCTCCGCGGCAAGACCCAGGTCAAGGAATACGCCAGCTTCCCGAAGCTGGAGCAGCTCCCCAACTGGGGCTTCGACGGCAGCTCGACGCGGCAGGCCGAAGGCCGTAGCTCCGACTGCTTGCTCAAGCCGGTCGCGGTCTATCCCGACAGCACCAAGAAGAACGGCGTGCTGGTGATGTGCGAGGTCATGATGCCCGATGGCGTCACCCCGCATCCGACGAACGCCCGCGCCACCGTCCTCGACGACCCCGGCGCCTGGTTCGGCTTCGAGCAGGAATACTTCCTCTACCAGGACGGCGTGCCCCTCGGCTTCCCGATCGGCGGCGGCTTCCCTCCCCCGCAGGGCGAGTACTACACCGGCGTCGGCTACAAGAACGTCGGCAGCATCGCCCGTGTGATCGTCGACACGCATCTCGATCTGTGCTTGGACGCCGGCATCAACCACGAAGGCATCAACGCCGAGGTGGCCAAGGGCCAGTGGGAATTCCAGGTGTTCGGCAAGGGCTCCAAGAGCGCGGCCGACCAGGTCTGGATGGCCCGCTACCTCCTGATCCGCTTGTGCGAACAGTACGGCGTGGACGTGAACTTCCACTGCAAGCCGCTCGGCAAGGACGTCGATTGGAACGGCTCCGGCATGCACTCCAACTTCTCGACCAAGCACCTGCGCGAAGTCGGCGGCAAGGAGTACTTCGAGACGCTCATGGCGGCTTTCGACAAGCACAAGAACGAGCACATCGCGGTGTACGGACCGGACAACCATCTCCGCCTGACCGGCCTGCACGAGACGCAGTCCATCGACAAGTTCAACTACGGCATCGCCAACCGCGGCGCCTCCATCCGCGTCCCCCACAGCTTCGCCAACAACGGCTACAAGGGATACCTGGAAGACCGCCGTCCGAACTCCCAGGGCGACCCGTACAAGATCGCGAGCCGCATCCTGCAGACGATCGCGACCGTCCCGCTGCCGGCTCCTGCCAAGAAGGGCAAGAAGTAAGGCGACACGCCGCTTTCAGACAGGACGGCGCGGGGATGCCCCGCGCCGTCTTTTTTTGTCGCCGCCCTTTCCTGGGAGAGCGGACTTTCCGGTCCGCCCACGCGACCCAGGACGACGGGCTCCACGAGTCCTCGTCACGCCCACTGTGGATCCAGCCCCCCGCCGATCCTCGGCTCCTCAGGACCTGGTGTTTGAAAAGGCAGGGTGGACGGAAGGATACGCGCGCCGTGCTCCTCGCCCCCGGCTGATCGCTGCCGCCCCTCCGGGTCGCCCAGCCATCCCGTTTTGCCGACAGGAGCTGAGCGACCCTTCACCGGTCCCGCGTCCTCACGCAGCTCCGGCGGTCAACCCTTCCGCTTGCCTGCCTGCAGCTCGCGGACGAGGGCCTTCGCGCCGTAGACCTTGCCCAGGGCCTCGATGATGGCGCTGCTGTGCACGCTCAGGGCGCGGGCCTGGACGTCGTCATAGGCGAAATCGAGCACGAGGCTCTGGAGGTTCCCGTCGAAGATGATCCCCACGAACTCGCCCGCCCGGTTCACCACCGGGCTGCCCGAGTTGCCGCCGATGATGTCGGCGGTGCTCACGAAGTTGAACGGCGTGCCCAGATCGAGCGCGCCCTTCTTCTTCACCCACGACGGCGGCAGGTCGAAGGGCGGCTTGTGCTTCATCTCGGCCGCGCGCTGGTAGAGCCCGGCGAGAGTGGTGATCGCGGGCACCGGGCGGCCGTTCTCCTCGTAGCCCTTCACCGGGCCGTAGGAGAGGCGGAGCGTGAAGGTGGCGTCGGGATACTTGCCGGTGCCCTCCAGCGCGAAGCGCGCCTTGGCGATGGCGGCCTGGGCCTGCTGCTTGGTCTCGTCCTGCGCCTCGATGGCCTTGCGGTGCGAACGCGCCTCGTCATCGACCAAACGGGCCAACTCGATCAGCGGATCCTTCGCCGCGGCCACGGCCGCTGCGCCACCGGCGTACAGCTGCTTGCGGAAGGCCACATCGCGCACCTTGGTGTCGCGGATCAATTCCGCCGCGCGCGCCCGTGGCGACTTGCCGGCGAGGGCCTGCTGCACCAGCGGATCGCTGAAGCCCGCCTGCTCGGCGAGGAAGGTCAGCGCATCGGCGAGGTTGAGCGTCTCGTAGTCCTCGTGGATCGGTTTGTCGGAGAACAGGTCCAGCTCCAGCGGCTCCTTCTCGGAGTCGGTGAACTCCTTCAGCCGCTCGCCGTTCGGCTTGGGCCGCTCATCGCCGGCGCGGAGCAACGTGCGCGCGATCCCGAAGCTGTCGCAGTGGAAACCATGCGCGCCCTCCAGCAGCCGGAAGCGCAGCGCGCGCAGCGCGATCACCGCCTGCGCCGCGGCGATCTTGTCGTAGGCGGCGACGGCGTCCGGGTATTCGCCGGTGGCCGCCAAGCGCAGCCGGAACTGCTGCTCGGCCTCCGCCTTCTGGCCCATGAGCACCGGATCGTAGAGCCCGGCGTGGCCGCCATCACGGGCCTTGCGCGAGTTCTGCACGCCGAAGAGGTCGTCCTTCGCCCGGCGGGCGTTCTCCTCGCTGCGCTCGCTCCAGTTGCCGAGCAGCGCCTCCAGCCGCTTCAACCGGGCGAGGGTGTAGGGGAACTGCACGTCGCGGAGATAGCTCAGCTCCACGGTCGTGAGCAGGCGGCTGGTGCGGCCGGGATGGCCGGAGACGAAGGTCAGCTCGCCCTCCGCCGCGCCGGCCTTCGACCACTTGAGATAGTGCGGGACTTTGATGGGCTTGCCGTCCTCATAGACGCGGAAGAGGCAGACATCGAGATCGAAGCGAGGGAACTCGAAGTTGTCCGGGTCGCCGCCGTAGAAGGCGATCTGCTGCTCCGGCGCGAAGACGATCCGCACGTCCGTGTAGCGCTTGAAGCGGTAAAGGTGATACTGGCCGCCCTGGTAGAGGGTGATGACGTTCGAGCGCAGACCGGTCTGGTCGAGCGATTCCTTCTCGATCGCGGCCATCACCTTGCGGCGGGCCTTGAAGGCCTCCTCGCTGGTCGCCGTCGCCGGGACGCCGGCACTGACCCGGGCGGTGACGTCCTCGATCGACTGGAGGACGTTGAGCTCGAGGTCGGCGCACGGGATCTCCTCGGCGAGGGACTTCGCCTGGAAACCGTCGCGCAGGTAGTTCTTCTCCTTTGAACCGACCTTCTGCAACGCGTCGGCGGCGACGTGGTGGTTGGAGATCACCAGACCGTCCTCGCTCACGAAGCTGCCGGATCCGCCGGAGTTGAAGCGCACGGACGACTTCTGCAGATGCTCGAGCCAGGCGTCGGTGAGATCGAAGCCGTGCTTTTCCTTGAGCTGCTGGCGCGGCGGGTTGCTGTAGAGCCACATGCCTTCGTCACCGACCAGAGGGGAGGAGATCATGAGGGCGAGCGCGGCGACGGATGGAGCGAGGATGCGGAGTTTCATCGGTGGGAAAGCGGTTGAAACGGCCGGGACGACCGGCAGGACGACGGGCAACTTGGCCGCAGTCGCACAGATTTCAAACGGGAAAGCAGCGATGCGGCGACGCGAAGGTGACGGCCGGGATGCCGGACCTCCAAGGCTCAAAGCCACCGCGTGAGCAGCGGTGCGACGACGAGAGCCGGGAGATAGTCCGCCAACGGCACCTTGCGCAGGTCGAGCACCACGAGCGCGACGCACGCCACGATGAGACCGCCGGTCAGGTTGACGCTGTCCACCAGGGCCGGTTGGCCGATCCGCTCCGCGACGGCGCGCGCCCCCAAGGTGAGCGTCCCTTGCAGCGCCAGCACCGGCACGGCCGCGAGCAAGGGCGCCCAACGGAAGGTGGCCGCGAGGCCCATCGCCGCGAGGCCGTCCAACGCGGCCTTGAGCGCGAGCGTCCGCCATTCGCCACCGATGCCGTCCTGGACCGCTCCGAGCAAGGCGACCGGGTTGGCGCAGAACAGGAGGGTGCACGTCATGAAGCCCGCGCCGACCGAGACCGCCTCGGTCCCGGGAGCCGCGGCGGAGGCCTTGGCGAAGCGTCCGCCGGCTTCGCGGCCGAGCCGGTCCAGCGCCCGCTGGAGCCCGAGCCGGCGGCCGAGCAGATTGCCGGCGACCAACGCGAGGGCCGCGATGACGAACTGTTTGGCCGCGGCGCCGATCGGCCCGTGCACCGCCGACCACACGATCACGCCGGCGGTGTACACCACGACGCCGGCCAGTCCGGTGCGGAGACGCTGCTGCGTGCGTGGGTGGAGGTGCTTGGCCACGGTCGCGCCCGCGAGGCCGCCGGCCAAGATCCCCGCCACGTTCAACGCCGTCCCGATCATCCCTCGCATTCTCCCGCCGGCCCGCGCCGAAGGCAAACATCCCTCTTTCTGCCCGGGCGCCGGGAAATGGGGCTTGTGTTTTGGCCTCCTCGCCGAACTATCGACCCCACTTTTATGAGTTCGCCGAGCCCCTCTTCGTTACCGACCTTGCCCGAAGGCACCTCCGAGCCGCAGTTCGATCTCCTGACGTGGTTGGAGGTCAACAGAAAGCTGTTCGCCGGTGCCGCGGCCGCGATGGTGGTCGCCGTCATCGCGACGATGTTCGTGCGCTACCAGCAGGAGCAGAGCGAGGTCGCCGCGGACCGTGTCTTGCTCGCCGTGACGTCCTCCGGGACCCCGGAGGCCGCGGTCTCCAGCGCGAAGTTCCTCGAGGTCGCGTCCGCGCATAGCGGCACCCGCGCCGCCGAACGCGCCCGCATGCTCGCCGCCGGCCGCCTCTTCGCCGAAGGCAAGCCTGCCGACGCGCGCGCGCAGTTCGAGAAGTTCGCCGCCGATTTCCCCGATAGCCCGCTCGCCGGGACCGCCGCGCTCGGCATCGCCAGCGCGCTCGACGCCGAGAACAAAGCGACCGATGCCATCGCCGCCTATCAGCGCGTCATCGGCACCTACGGCACCGAATCCATCGCTTCCCAGGCCCGCCTCGCCAAGGCCCGCCTGCACGAGGCCGCGAACCAACCCGAGCTCGCCCTCGCCCTCTACGACGATATCACGAAGAGCGCCACCGCCACCACCTCCTCCTCCGCGGTCCAGCCCGCCATGGCCGCTCGCGCCGCGCTCCTCCAGAAACATCCGGAGCTCGACAAGCCGTCCACGCTGACCAACAGCGTGGAGATCACGCCGGCTCCGACAAAATGATCGGTCGCCGGACCGTTTGAACGTTTTCCAAGAACGGCGGTCCTTGACCGCCGTTCCTGCTTTTCACCCATGAGACTCTGCATCATCGGCACCGGCTACGTCGGACTCGTCACCGGCGCGTGCTTTGCGGAGGTCGGCCACACCGTCGTCTGCGTGGACGCCGATGCGAAAAAGGTCGCGCTGCTCCGATCCGGCGGCATCCCCATCTACGAGCCGGGCCTCGAAGAGGTCGTGCGCCGCAACGTCGCCTCCGGCCGGCTGAGCTTCACCGGTTCCACCGCCGAGGGTGTCGCGGCCTCCGAGGTCGTCTTCATCGCCGTGCCCACGCCGCCGCAGGCCGACGGCTCGGTGGACATGAGCTACATCGAGGCCGTCGCCCGCGAAGTGGCGGCCAGCCTCACCGCCTACCGCATCATCGTCGACAAGAGCACGGTGCCGGTGAAGACCGGCGAGAAGGTCACCGAGACCATCAAGCGCTATTGCCCCGCCGGCGTGGATTTCGACGTGGTGAGCAACCCCGAGTTCCTGCGCGAAGGCTTCGCCGTGGCCGACCTGATGAAACCCGACCGCATCGTCGTGGGTGTCGGCAGCCCGCGTCCCGTGGCCGCGATGCGCGAGCTCTACGCGCCGTTCGACGCTCCCGTCATCGTCACCGACACGAACTCCGCCGAGCTCATCAAGCACGCCGCCAACTCCTTCCTCGCGCTCAAGATCTCCTACGCCAACGCGCTGTCCGTCATCTGCGACGCCGCCGGCGCCAACATCCAGGAGGTCACCCGCGGCATGGGCCTCGACAACCGCATCGGCACGCGTTTCCTCAATGCCGGCCTCGGCTTCGGCGGCTCCTGCTTCCCCAAGGACCTCTCGGCCTTCATCCACATCTCCGAGCAGCTCGGCTACGATTTCCGCCTGCTCAAGGAGGTCCAGCAGATCAACGCCGACCAGATGGTGCGGTTCGTGAAGAAGATCCATGACACCCTCTGGGTGCTCAAGGACAAGCGCATCGGCGTGCTCGGCCTCGCCTTCAAGCAGAACACCGACGACGTCCGGACCTCGCCTGCCATCGATCTCTGCCAGCGCCTCGCCAAGGAAGGCGCCCACCTGCGCGTCTCCGATCCGCAGGCGATGGAGAAGGCGAAGGCGCTGCTGCCGCCGTCCGCCGCCATGGAGTACGTCGACGACATGGACGCCGTGGCCGAGGGCTGCGACGCGCTGGTGATCGCGACGGAATGGCCGCAATTCACCCAGCTCGATCTCGCCCGCGCCAAGCGATCGATGCGCACGCCGATCATCTTCGACGGCCGGAATCTCTTCGACCCCGCCGAGATGAAACGCCTCGGCTTCATCTACAAAAGTGTCGGACGGTGAGGAATCAAGCCGAAGGCTCGGGTTTCAGGTTTCAGGTTTCAGGTTTCGGGTTTCAGGTTTCGGGTTTCAAGTCTCGGGTTTCAGGTCTTGGGTCCAAGAGCCAAGCGCCGTGAGACGTGACGCGGCGGGACCTTCGACTTGAGACTTCGGACCTTGGACCCGAGCCCCGCCCCCTCCCCCGCTTCGCCATGGACGCTTCACGCCTCACGGCTCACGCCGCCGCTTCCCCCGTCATCGATGTCGCCGCCGGCTTGGTCTTCCGCGCCGGCAAGCTGCTCGTCGCCCAGCGCAAGGCGGGCTCGCATCTGGCCGGTCTATGGGAATTCCCCGGCGGCAAGCGCGAGCCCGATGAATCTTGGGAAGACTGCCTGCGGCGCGAGCTGCGCGAAGAACTGGCCGTCGAGGTCGAGGTCGGCCGCTGTTTCTCGGAAGTGACCCACGCGTATCCGGGCAAGACGGTGCGGCTGCGATTCTTCGTGTGCTCGCTGGTGTCGGGCGAGCCGCGGCCGGTCGATTGCGCTGCGCTCGGGTGGGTGACGCCGGAAGGCCTGGGCGACCGTGAATTTCCGCCGGCCGATGAGCAGTTGTTGGCCGCGTTGCCCTCGGCCCCAGAGTTTTCCGCAAAAGTGCTTTGACTCTCGGCCGCGAATTCCTAAGTTCTCGCCCGCTTCGGATTTGGGGTCGTAGCTCAGTTGGTAGAGCACCACAATGGCATTGTGGGGGTCAGGGGTTCGAATCCCCTCGGCTCCACCATCTCCGAAGCGAAAAAGCCCGGTGAGCGATCACCGGGTTTTTTCGTGCCGACGCCTTCTCGCGATACCGGCGCCGACATCCCGGGAAGGTCCGTTGCAAGGAATCGGCACGCCAGGCCGCTCACCGCCGCATGGAACGTCGCCGCCGGGATGATGCCGGAGACGCTGTTCTTCAAGTCCACCGGCGACCTCAGCCTGCGCGAAGGCATCCCGGTGCTGGATACGACCAGGCTGGCCTTGGATGCCGGCCTCCGTTGAACGACCCGCGCGGATCGGGCATCGGCTGGACGCTGCCGTGGCGATCCCCGGATCCGGCGGACGCGCCCGATGATCCCGGTCGAACAAAACTCCGGCGGCGGGCGTCCTGCTCGGCGGATTTGACAGCGCCACGTATCGCGCCGCTACTCTCCTCCACCGTTCACATGAGCTGTCCCACACTTTACCGCCTCGCGCTCGCCGCGGCTCTCCTCGTCCCGGTCGCGCTGCACGCCGCGACGCCGGTCGATTTCAAGAAACAGGTCAAACCGATCCTGGAGGTCCACTGCCTCAAGTGCCACGGACCGGAGAAGCCCAAGGGCGGCCTCTCGCTGGTGACCCGCGCCGCGGCCGTCAAAGGCGGCGAATCCGGCACCTCCTTGACCGCGGGAGATCCGGCCAAGTCGCCGCTCTTCGTCAGCACCACGCTGCCGAAGGACGACGACAAGGCGATGCCCCCGAAGGGCGAGCGCCTCACCGCCGCCCAGCAGGCCACGCTCAAGACCTGGATCGAGCAGGGCGCGCCTTGGCCCGACGACATCAAGCTCGCGCAAGCGGAGCGCGTCGATTTCGTGAAGCAGATCCAGCCGATCTTCGAGGTCCACTGCGTCGCCTGCCACAAGGAAGGCGAAGCCAAGGGCGACCTGCGGATGGATGTGAAGAGCGAGTTCTTCAAGTCCAAGGACATCGTTCCCGGCGACGCCAAGGCCTCGAAGGTCTTCACTTCCACCGTCCTCCCGGCCGACCACGACGACCTGATGCCGCCGAAGAAGAAAGGCGGACCGCTCCCACAGCAGCAGACCGACCTGATCCGCGACTGGATCGACCAAGGCGCCGAGTGGCCGGACGGCGTGACCCTTTCGCAGAAGGAGGCCGCCGCCTCGACCAGCCGTGACGAGACCGCGCTCTACGCCGCGCTGCATGCGCTGCTGGTGAAGAACAATCCGCTGCCCTCGGGCGCCAAGGCGGAGAATTTCTCGGAATCCATCCCCGGCACGCCGGCCAAGTTCGACATGGTGGCGATCCCCGGCGGCGAGTTCCTCATGGGCAGCCCGGCAGGTGAAACCGGACGCAAGGCGGACGAAGGTCCGCAGAAGAAGGTCAAGATCTCACCGTTCTGGATGGGCAAGACCGAGGTGGGCTGGGCCGAGTACGAGCTGTTCCAGTTCCCGGCCTTCGAAAAGGGCACCAACGTCAGCACCGAGCGCGTGAACCGCGAGCTGATGATGGTGCTCCAGTTCCCCGTGCCGGCGGACGGTGGCAACCCCTACACCGGCAAGGAAGCCGACGCGGTGAGCCGTCCGACCACGCCGTACGTCGAGATGAGCTTCGGCATGGGCAAGGAGGGTTTCCCGGCCATCAGCATGACCCACATGGCCGCGCTGTATTATTGCCGCTGGTTGTCGGCCAAGACCGGCCATTTCTACCGGCTCGCGACCGAGGCCGAGTGGGAATACGCCGCGCGCGCCGGCACCACCACGAAGTATTTCTGGGGCGACGACCCGAAGCAGGCCGCCGAGTACGCCTGGTCCATGGACAACGCGGACGGCAAGTACCAGAAGATGGGCAAGAAGAAGCCCAACCCTTGGGGACTGCACGACATCATCGGCAACGTGGCCGAGTGGACGATGGACGGGTACAAGGCCGACGCCTACGCGGCGTTGCCCGGCGAGAACCCGTGGCAGCTGGGCTTCGCCGAATATCCGCACATCGCCCGCGGTGGATCGTGGGACGACGATGTCGGCGACCTGCGCATCTCGGCGCGCAAATCCAGCGACCCGAGCTGGAAGATGCGCGACCCGCAGCTGCCGAAATCCAAGTGGTACCTCACCGATGCGCAGTTCCTCGGCTGGCGCGTGGTGCGCCCGATGACCGTGCCGGCGACGCCGGAAGAGCTCCGGGCCGTCTGGACCAGCTTCCCGCCGAAGAAGTGACCCGGCCAGTCCGATCACGGCGGAGACACACGGCGCGTCCATGACGCGCCGTTTTTGTTTTCTCGGGCCGTGGTCGGCGGATGGCCGATGGCTGCCCCGTCCCGGGAGCGGCGGTTTTCAAGCCCGCCCCGATAGGTCCGACGAAGCCTGTTCCCGTGCTGAAGGCAGACCGGGACCGATGCGATGGATCCCCCGCTCCCTGTGGATGTGGATCCGCAGTGTCCGGCAGAATCTGGCCCTCGGCTTCCCTGGCCACCGCGCGCCGCGGGCCTCGGCCGTCGTTTCGGCCACTGGGGGCCGCGAGCCGGAGGGGCCGAAGCGGCGTTCGCGTGGATCGGCAGCCCGCGCTCCTGCATCCAGCGCAGCTCCGCAGCAATCTTTCCTTTGCCCGCCGCACCGCGCCCGATAACGTGGATTCAAGTTCCCTGTCACAAGACCAACCGGCTTGAATCGGCGCGCCTTTGTCGGCGTCCGAACGGCCGAACAGAATCCATATGAACCAGTCACCGATCATCACGCCGGTCACGCGGCGCAATTTCATCACCACCGCCGGCGTCGCCACGGTCGGCGCGCTCGCCGCCAGCCGCTTCGCCTACGCCCAAGGCAACGACACGCTCAAGATCGCCCTCGTCGGCGCGGGCGGACGCGGCTCCGGCGCCGCCAACCAGGCATTGAACGTCCCCGGCACCAAGCTGGTCGCCATCGCCGACGCCTTCAAGGACCGCCTCGAGGGCGCGCTCGCCAACCTGAAGTCGGCCCAAGGCGACAAGGTCGACGTGCCCGCCGCGCACCAGTTCACCGGCCTCGACGGCTACAAGCAGGCCATCGCCCTCGCCGATGTCGTCATCCTCGCCACGCCTCCGGGCTTTCGCCCGATCCACTTCGAGGAAGCGGTCCGCCAAGGCAAGCATGTGTTCGCCGAAAAGCCGGTGGCCACCGACGCTCCGGGCGTCCGCAAGTTCCTCGCCGCCGCCGAAGAGGCGAAGAAGAAGAACCTCAAGGTCGGCATCGGCCTCCAGCGCCATCACCAGGGCGGCTACCTCGAGACCATCAAGCGGCTGCACGACGGCGCCATCGGTGACATCCACACCATGCGCACCTACTGGAACGACGCCGGCGTCTGGGTCAATCCCCGCAAGGAAGGCCAGACCGAGATGGATTACCAGATGCGCAACTGGTACTACTTCGTCTGGCTCGGCGGCGACCACATCGTCGAGCAGCACATCCACAACCTCGATGTCGCCAACTGGGTGCTCAAAGGCTACCCGGTGAAAGCCCGCGGCATGGGCGGCCGCCAGGTCCGCACCGGCAAGGAGTTCGGCGAGATCTACGACCACCACGCCGTCGAGTTCTTCTACGAGAACGGCGCGACCAACTTCAGCCAGTGCCGCCACATCCGGGGCTGCTGGAGCAACGTCAGCGAGCACGCCGTCGGCTCCAAGGGCATCTGTGACGTCAGCGGCTACTCCATCAAGCCGAAGGGCGGCGAAGGTTGGCGCTACAAGGGCAAGGACAAGGACCCCTACCAGGTCGAGCACGACAACCTCTTCGCGGCCATCCGCAACAACCAGCCTTACAACGAGGCCTTCAACGGCGCGAAATCGACGATGACCGCCATCCTCGGCCGCTTGGCGACCTACTCCGGCGTCGAGGTCTCCTGGGAGGACGCCCTCAACTCCAACGTCGACCTTCATCCCGACAGCTATTCGTGGGACACCACGCCCAAGACGCTCGCCGGGCCGGACGGCTTCTATCCGGTCGCCATCCCGGGCAAGACCAAGGTGGTCTGATCCGGTCGCACTGCTTCCATGGCCCGCGCCTTCATCGGCGCGGGTTTTTTTATTCGTAGGTGAAGATCAACCGGCCGTCCTGCAGGGACGGCGCGCCGACCACCGAGGTGCCGTCGAGCGCGAAGAACCGCGCCGCCCCTTCCGGGACGAGCAGGGTGATGGACTTCTTCGCCACGTCGACCGCGTAGGCCGGATGCTCGGCGTACACTCCGTTGACCTGGATCGAGCTGAAGAGCCTCGGCCATGCGACCGTCGGCGGGTTCGCCATCTGCGTCGCCAGCCAGTCGGCATGCGCCGAGACGCGCGTGATGTAGAGCACCGTCTCGGGCCGTTCTGCGGCCTCGGGATCGAGCCCCCATTCGTCCGGCTTCACGGTCTGGTAGAAGCCCGTCCGGTCGAACAATGCCGCGAAGAAGCTCTCGCCGTCCGCGGTCGTGCGGAACTCGGCCTCGACCGCGAAGATCACCCCGGCGAGCTTCCATCGGTCGTCGTCGTCCTTGAGGAAGACGCCACCGCCCGAATCGCCACCGGAAAAAGACACCTGGTCGTCACCGCCGTCCTTGCTGAACTTGGCCAGCAGCACCTCGCCGGTGAAACCGTCCTCCGGCCTCGGCGTATACGCCCTCCACACCGTGTTGGTGCCCCAGCGCAGGCGTCCGTCCGCCGCGCCCCAGCGCCATCCTCGCAGTTCGGGACCACCCGGAGCGTCCGCGAAGACGCCCGGCCCGCGGAGCGTCCCCCGCCCGTGCAGCACGAGGGTGCGGCCGGCCTCGTTGGTGCCGGTGTGGATCGAGGCGGCCGCCGGAAGCCGGCCCGCGAGTTCGATCAACCGCAGGTCGCTTTGCGGAGCATCCGCCACCGCCGTCGCGAAATACGACAACCCGCCGAACCGGACCTCGCCGCCCGCCGAGAGGCCCAGATGCCGCGCCGTCACCGCGTGCCGGGGACCGATGGCCGTCGAGCATTGGCCGCTATCGTTCTGCCATTGCCAGCCGCTGGCCGCCAGATCTCCCGTCGGCGCCGTCGTGTTCCGCTGCGGATCATCGGTGCCGAAAAGGATCAGGGCCGACGCCCGCATCGCCAACGCGATCCACGCCGGCGCCAGGAACCAGCGCGACCAGGATCTTGCGGCATGCATCAGGCACAACGCTGCCGAAGGAAGGGGCCGATGCAAGCCGCGACCGGACCCGGGATGGGATCAGAAGTGGCGGACCGTCGAGGTGGTGTGAGGGAAGATCCCGGCAGGCGTGCCCGAGGAGGTCGGCGGCGACTTCCTTCCCATGGAGGTCCCTGGCCGGACAGATGGGGTCGCGCGGCAGCGCGGACCCTACCCACGAGGGTAGGGACGGGCTGCCGCCCGTCCGTGGATTCTTCCCGCGTCGTCGGGAGATCCGCCTTCAGGCAGCTAGACCGCACACCCTGCCGGGCTGCGCTCCATCCGCCAACCTGACCGCCATTTCTGATCGCACCCCGGGACCGCACGGGTGCGATCGGAAGGGGCGGACCGTCGACGTGGTGTGAGGGAAGATCCCGGCAGGCGTGCCCGAGGAGGTCGGCGGCGACTTCCTTCCCATGGAGGTCCCTGGCCGGACAGATGGGGTCGCGCGGCAGCGCGGACCCTACCCACGAGGGTAGGGACGGGCTGCTGCCCGTCCGTGGATTCTTCCCGCGTCGTCGCGCGATCCGCCTTCAGGCAGCTAGACCGCACACCCTGCCGGGCTGCGCTCCATCCGCCAACCTGACCGCCTTTTCTGATCTCCCCTCGGATCGGGGGTGCGGTCAGAAGTGGCGGACCGTTTTGCGGTGTCAGGCTCTATTTTGCCGAGTCGGACTTGGCAGGCCGCGAGGCGATCCCTGGGCGCTGGACAGGAGGAGGAGCCTGCGGATGGCCTGACCGCGGTCAACCGACCGCACCGACCGCGCAGACCGCGCCCTTGCGGTCGCAGAACGGGACCTCCACCGCCTCCATCGGATCCGGTCCGCGGCCGGAGAGCTCGGCCGCGCGCGTCGAATGGTGGTTGGTGAACGGGGCCCGCATGGTCATCCCGAGCGCATCGAGCAGGACCTTGTCGGCGTCGTAGCTCGGCGAAGGCACGGCCTTGGTGAGCATGAACTCGGTCTCGCTGGAGAAGATGGAGTTGGCGCCGGCGAGGAAGCACATCGCCTGGGCCGACTCATCGAGCGTCACGCGGCCGGCGGTGAGGCGGACATCCGACTTCGGCATCACGAGCCGCGTGGTGGCGATCATCCGGATGACATCCCACACCGGCACGTCCGCGTTCTCGGCCATCGGGGTGCCTTCGACCTTGGAGAGGATGTTGATGGGCACCGATTCGGGATGCGGCCGGATCGCGGAAAGCGTCTGGAGCATCTTCAGCCGGTCGTCGACCGTCTCGCCGAGGCCGATGATGCCGCCGGAGCACATGGTCACGTTGGTCTTGCGGACGTTCGCCAAGGTGTCGAGGCGGTCGGCATAGGTGCGCGTGGTGATGATCGTCTCGTAGAACTCGGCCGAGGAATCGACGTTGTGGTTGTACGCGTACAGGCCGGCGTCCTCGAGCTTCTTGGCCTGCGACTCGGTGAGCATGCCGAGCGTGCAGCACACCTCGAGGCCCATGTCGGTCACGCCGCGGACCATCCCGAGCACGCGGTCGAACTGGTCGTTGTCCTTCACGCTGCGCCAGGCCGCGCCCAGGCAGACGCGGGAGACGCCCGCCGCCTTCGCCCGGGCCGCGATCTCCACCACCTTGCCCTGCTCCATCAACCGCTCGGCGCCGACGCCGGTGCTGTAGCGCGACGACTGCGCGCAATAGGAGCAATCCTCGGGACACGCACCGGTCTTGATGCTGATGAGCTTGCTCACCTGCATCTCGCGCGGGTCGTGGAACTGCCGGTGGACGACGGCCGCGCGGAAGACGAGATCAAGCAACGGCGTGTCGTGCAGCGCGCGTAGTTGCGGGAGCGTCCAGTCGTGGCGGAGTTCGGCCGTCATGTCGGACCCAAGATGGCGGAGAGGCCGGGCGCTTGTAAACCGGTGTTCACGACCGCGTTGACGGGAGCTGGGCCGCCGATCATCGCTGTGTCCGCCACTTCCGATGGCACCGGGAGCCAGAGCGGCTCTTGGGATCGGCATGACCGGCCGTCTTCATGCGCCGGCTCGCCCGAAAGGTCCGCTGCGGCCAGGGCGGAGAGGAAGGTGTGGGGCAGGAAGTGGAAGCCGCGTCCGCTCTACGTTGGCCGGGTGCCCGATGCGATCCGGCCCGCTGACACCCCGGCTGCGTGCCGGATGGCAGCGATTTGCCGCGCGAGACCATGGGCTCCCCCGTCTCCCGCTCGGCTGGTTTCGGCGTCAACCCTCCGGCAGCCTGGGCACCTGCGCTCGAATCCAGCGTCTCACCGTGCGGCCGGAGTTCTTCACGGATGGGGATCCCGATGCGCGTCCCGGTCTTGAGCGGATGCAGGCCCGAGCTCCCCTGCGGGAAGACCCCGCGCCGCACCACCGGGTCGGCGAACAGGGTCAGGCCGAGGTGGCCCTCGGACATTTTCTCCTCGATCAGGTGCCAGGGCAGATGGCGACGCTTTCCGCGATACCGTCCCAGAGCCTCACGCGGGCCTGTAACGCCTGCACCGCAGCGGTTCGCGCCTCCTCCTGTCGCACCGGGTCGCCGCCGCACAACAATTCCACCATCTCGCGGCCCATCGCACCGTGCTCATCCCCGTCCAATTCGATATGTCGATCCAAGTAGTAGCGCAAGGTCGTCGCACAGCCCGCAAAATCCCGTTCCAACTGCGCCACGAGGGTGCCGAACAGGTCGGGTATCAAGTCTTCCCGTCCATAGGTGAATGCCGCCCCGATCTCATGCAACCGCCCGCTGGCGATGACGCGGAACGTGTGCAGGACGAACTCCTTCACGCAGACCGGCAACCCGGCTTCTTCCAGCGCCGCCTCCACACTCCGGCCGGCGCGTAGGCGGGAGACGAACTGATCGATCCGGGTCGTATCCGCCCCGATCTCGCGCATCGCGCGGAGGTAGAGCTCGAAATGACTGACGGACCCGCCTCCGTCCGTGTCGTCGCTCTCCTCACTGAGCACGATTTCATTGATGAGCCGGCGCAGGCGCGGTTCACCGACCGGCAGCCAGGGCGGCTCCACGCAGGTGAGCCCGCGTTGCAACGCCTTGAGCAGCGACATGAAATCCCAGACCGCCAAGACATGGTGTTCCATGAACACGCGCATCTGTCCGATGCTTTTGAGTTGCCCGTAGAGACGATGGTCGAGCAACGCCTGGCGCAGCGGCGCGATCGCTTCTGCGATGCTGGGTGAGGATGGGCTCATGCTTGGGCGTAGACCTCCGCGCCCTTCTCCACGAACTCCTTCGACTTCGCTTCCATGCCTTGCTTGAGGGCTTCTTCCTCGGCGATGCCTTGCTCGGCGGCGTATCGGCGGACGTCCTCGGTGATCTTCATCGAGCAGAAGTGCGGGCCGCACATGGAGCAGAAGTGCGCGGTCTTCGCGCCGTCCTGCGGCAGCGTCTCGTCGTGGAACCCGCGGGCGGTGACGGGGTCGAGGCTGAGGTTGAACTGGTCTTCCCAGCGGAACTCGAAGCGCGCCTTGCTCAACGCGTTGTCGCGGTATTGCGCGCCGGGATGGCCTTTGGCCAGGTCCGCGGCGTGGGCGGCGATCTTGTAGGTGATCACGCCGTCCTTCACGTCCTTCTTGTCCGGCAGGCCGAGGTGTTCCTTGGGCGTGACGTAGCAGAGCATGGCGCAGCCGTACCAGCCGATCATCGCGGCGCCGATGCCGCTGGTGATGTGGTCGTAGCCGGGCGCGATGTCGGTGGTGAGCGGCCCGAGGGTGTAGAACGGCGCTTCGCCGCACCATTCGAGCTGCTTGGCCATGTTCTCCTCGATCATGTGCATGGGCACGTGGCCGGGGCCTTCGTTCATCACCTGCACTCCTTTGGCCCAGGCGCGCCGGGTCAGTTCGCCCTGCACCTCGAGCTCGCCGAACTGCGCCCGGTCGTTGGCGTCGGCGATGGAGCCGGGGCGCAGGCCGTCGCCGATGCTGAAGGCGACGTCGTAGGCGGCCATGATGTCGCAGATGTCGTCCCAATGGGTGTGGAGGAAGTTCTCCTTGTGATGGGCCAGGCACCACTTGGCCATGATGCTGCCGCCGCGCGAGACGATGCCGGTCATGCGCCGGGCGGTCATCGGCACGAAACGCAGCAGGACGCCGGCGTGGATGGTGAAGTAGTCCACGCCCTGCTCGGCCTGTTCGATGAGGGTGTCGCGGAAGAGTTCCCAGGTGAGGTCCTCGGCCTTGCCGTTCACCTTCTCCAGCGCCTGGTAGATGGGCACGGTGCCGATGGGGACGGGCGAGTTGCGCAGGATCCATTCGCGCGTGGCGTGGATGTTCTTGCCGGTGGAGAGGTCCATGACCGTGTCGGCGCCCCACTTGGTGGCCCAGCGCATCTTCTCGACCTCTTCCTCGATGCTCGACGCGACGGCGCTGTTGCCGATGTTGGCGTTGATCTTCACGAGGAAGTTGCGCCCGATGATCATCGGCTCGGACTCGGGATGGTTGACGTTGTTCGGGATGATGGCGCGTCCGGCGGCGACCTCCTCGCGGACGAATTCGGGCGTGATCTGGTCGGGGATGCGCTGGGGGAACCGACGGAAGATCGACGGAGAATAATCGGTCACGCCCGGGGCGGCACCCTGTGAGAGCTGGGCGCTGCCGGCGTGCTGTTTTCCGAGGTCGTCGCGGATGAGATCGTTGGACATCTCGGCGATCTTCGCGCGGCCCATGTTCTCGCGGAGCGCGATGAACTCCATCTCGGGCGTGATGATGCCGGCACGGGCGTAGGCGAGCTGGGTGACGACCTTGCCGGGCTTGGCCCGCAGCGGACGGCGGCGACGGCCGGTGAGGCCGGGGAATTCGACGAGCCGGTTCTTCTCGGCCTTGCTGGCGTACTCGGCGTGCTTGCCGGAGAGGTAGCCGTTGTCCTGCGGCTTCACCTCGCGCCCGTCGTATTCCTCGACGTCCCCGCGGAGAAGGATCCAGGCGCGGCGCAGAGCGGGAAGGCCTTCATCCGAGGTGCCGGTGAACGCGGGATCGCCCCAAGGTCCGCTGCAATCGTAGACGCGGACGGGATCGTTCGGCGTGACGGCACCGGTGTACGATCGGGTGGGCGTGACGGTGATCTCGCGCATCGGCACGCGGACGTCGGGATGCAAGGTGCCGGGCTCGTAGACGCGCTGGCTGTTCGGCAACTGCTCGCGGCTGTGCGGTTCGAACGATTCGGGGGTGGCGATCATGGAAAAAGGGTCGTGGGACGGGATCGGTGCCGGAACGGGCGCGGGCCCGTCGGTGACAGGGCGGCGGGCCGGGATCCGGCGGTGTCGTGTGGTTGGTGCCTTCGGTCGTCGCTGGTCGCTGGTCGGTGGTCGGTGGCCCGGGAAAGGCGGAGGCGGAGGAGGAGATCCCGAGGACGCTTCCCTTCGCCGGCATTACCCGGGCAGGTTCAACGGGTCTCGCACTGCGGAGCGACTCTCAGCCGTGACGGAACGGCTCCCCGAACGAGCGAGAAGATGGCGTCCCGGCGCGCAGGGTCAAGGCGCCCGAACGGCCCGGGTGCGATCGGAAGTGGCGGACGCGTCGACGGATGTGGCGCGGAGTTGTGCTCCGTGTGGCCGAGTTGCCCTCGACGTGGGGGGAGAAGCCACGGACGGGCGGCAGCCCGTCCCTACCCTCTTGGGTAGGGTCCGCGCGGCCGCGCGGCCCCATCTGGCCACGCGGGTCCCGCTCAGTGGACTTCCACGGGCCGGAAGTCGCTGCCGACCTCCGCGACCACGGACTCTTGGGGGAAGAGCCCGAACCCAAAGCAGAGGCCATGCTCGGCCTCCGCGTCGCTCGCGCCGACCTCCTCCGGCACGCCTACTGGAATCTTCCCTCACACCACCTCGACGGACCGCCACTTCCGATCGCACCCGGACGACCCGAGACTTCCGGCTCCGCCACTGCCGAGGCTCGCGCATTGCTTCGGTCCCTGCGCGCCCCGTAGGCTTGCCGGCCCATGGACATGCCCGCCCCGCGCGCCGACGGCCGCCTCCCCGACCAGCTCCGACCGGTCCGCTTCCAGAACCACATCGCTCCGCACGCCTCCGGCTCGACGCTGATCGAATGGGGCAACACCCGGGTGATCTGCGGCGTCACCGTCGAGGAATCGGTGCCGCGCTGGATGAAGGACCAGAAGGTGCCCGGCGGCTGGATCACCGCCGAGTACTCGATGCTCCCCTACTCCACGCTCGACCGGAAGGCGCGCGACATCTCGAAGCTGAAGCTCGATGGCCGTTCGCAGGAGATCCAGCGCTTGATCGGCCGTTCGCTGCGCGCGGTGCTGGACCTGGAGAAGCTCGGGCCGCGCACGCTGTGGATCGATTGCGACGTGCTGCAGGCCGACGGCGGCACGCGCACGGCGAGCATCACCGGCGCGTACGTGGCCATCTCGCTCGCGGTGAAGAAGCTCATCGCCGAGGGCAAGCTGACCGGAAGCCCGTTCACCCAGCCGGTCGCGGCGGTGAGCTGCGGGGTGGTCGCGGGACGTCCGGTGCTCGACCTGGATTATCTCGAGGACAAGGACGCGGCGGTGGACATGAACATCGTGATGGGCGGCTCGGGCGAGTTCATCGAGCTCCAGGCGGCCGGCGAAGAGTCGACGTTCGGCGACGACCAATTGGCCGAGCTGCTGCGGCTGGCGAAGGTCGGCATCCGCGGATTGCTGGCGGCCCAATCCGAGGCCATCCACCGATGACCACCCGTCTCTACCTCCTCCGCCACGGCGAAGTGGAGTCCCGTTATCACCGCGTCTTCGGCGGCAGCCGGATCGACATGGAGCTCTCGCCGGCCGGACACCAGCAGGCCGAGCGCCTGGCCAACTGGCTCGCGCGGACGCCGTTCGACGCGCTCTACGCCAGCCCGATGCGCCGCGTGCAGCTCACGCTCGATCCCTTCCGACGCCATCTCGCCGGCGAACCGGTCATCCTGCCCGGCCTGCGCGAGATCGATTTCGGCGACTGGACCGGTTGCGGATGGGACGAGATCCAGGCGCGCTTCGGCATGTCGGCCTACGATTGGCTGCACCATCTGGAGCACGACCGCGTCGCCGGCGCCGAGACGTTGGCGCACTTCATCGGCCGCCTCTCGGTTTGCCTCCAGCAGATCCTCGCGGAGCAACCGGGCAAGACCGTCGCGGTCTACTGCCACGGCGGGGTGATCCGCGGGCTCTTGTCGTTGTTGCTCAGCCAGCCGCTGCGCTGGTTTGAGCATGTCGAGATCGATTACGCCGGTGTCACCTGGGTGGATGTCGGCGTGAAGAAGGCCGGCAAGGTCGGCAACGAACTCCAGCTGCTCAACTTCACCCCGTGGCGCGACCTCCCATGAAAAGCCTCCCGAAAACCAAGACCCCGGCCGACCTCCGCCAGGTCTCCATCACGACGCATCCCGGCGCCGAAGAGGCCGTCACCGCGCTGGTCGGCCGCGTCTCCGGACAGACCCCGAGCGTCTATGACGACATGGCGACCGGTCTCGCCACCGTGAGCGTGTACCTGCCGCTGCCCGACGCGACGGTCGCGGCGACGCGGGCGGCATTGCGTGCCGGGCTCGCGGACCTGGAGGAATCCGGCATCGACGCCGCGCCCGGCCGCATCGCCATCCGGCGCGTGAAGCCGCTCGATTGGAGCGAATCGTGGAAACGCCATTTCCGGCCGATCGAGATCGGTGCCGCGCTGCTCGTCCGCCCGACCTGGAGCCGTCGCAAGCCCAAGGCCGGCCAGCAGGTCGTGTTGCTCGATCCCGGGCTCAGCTTCGGCACGGGCCAACATGCGACGACGCACTTCTGCCTCACGCAGGTCGCCGCGCTGCGCGGACGCGACACCGGTCCGGCGCCATCGCTCATCGACATGGGCACCGGCAGCGGGATCCTGGCGATCGCCGCCGCGAAGCTCGGCTACGCCCCGGTCCGCGCGTTCGACTTCGACGCGGATTGCGTCCGCATCACCCGGGAGAACGCCGAGCTCAACGAGGTCGCCGCGCAGGTGAAGCCCGAGCTCGCGGACGTCACCCGGCTGCCGCGCACCTCCAAGGAGCAGTACGATGTCGTCTGCGCGAACCTGATGAGCGACCTCCTGCTCGCGGAGCGCGACCGCATCCTGGCACGGTTGAAACCCGGCGGTTCGCTGGTGCTGGCCGGGATCCTCTCGACGCAGTTCACGGCGGTCGAGAAGGCCTTCCGCGCGGCCGGCCTCAAGCTCGTCATCGCGAAGACCGACAAGGAATGGCGCTCCGGACGGTTCCGTCGCGCGTGAACGTGGCACAGGATCGGTCGGGCCGGACATCGTCACCGATCGACGGTCACTCCGACCGGAAATGCTTCTTCACCGACAGCATGTAGGCGACGAACGCGACGGCGAACAGCACCGAAGCCCAGACCATCAGCGACGGCGTCATGAAGTTGAACTTCTGCATCTGCTCCAGCTGCTGCTCCGGGAAACCCATGGCGCGGTACATCTCCATCGGGTCGATGCGCGCGAACGTGATCGCTGCTGAAAGCGTCCAGAGGCACGAACCGAGGGTCAGCAACCACCAGCCGACGGGACGCAGCCGATGCAGCGCCCACGCCGAGTAGGCCAGCAACCCCGCGACGACGACGCTGATGAGCACCGCCGGCAGACCGGTGACCAGCACACCGAAAAAGGGGAACACGCTGCGATAGGCCAGCGGCCCGACCAAGACCATGGGTGCGCTCAAAGCGGTCCACAGGCTGAGCGCGAGCACCGCCGGCGGACAGGCATCGGTCCAGGCCGGCGCGGGGTCGTTGGCCTCGCAGGTCGCCCGCACGTGCGGGCTGCGATAGAAGAGGATCCAGGCGATCGGCAGGAGTACGAACAGCACCAAGATCGCGACGAACAGCACGGCGATGATGGTCTGGATCATCGGACCGGTCATCTGCGGCTGTCCGGCCGGCACCGCGGAGCGGATCATCTCGATGAAGCGGGGCGCCACGAATACCATGCCGGCGAGCGACACCATGCCCATCAACAGCCATGTCCAAGAGAAGATGAGGATGAGCACGCGCGCCCAACGCCGCGCCATGATGGAGCCGATGCCCAGCCAGACCAGCGCCACCGCGAGCGTCCCGTGCATCAGCATCGCGGGGAGCATGGCCCGTGTGTCCGCGGGGATGCCGGTGGACCGCTCGGCCATCTGTTGCCCGGAGAACATCAGCGGCACGAGCATCCCGCTGACGGCACCCAGCAAGATGGTGAAGGCACCGAACACAGCCAACCCGGTGCGACGGTTCTTGAAGGCGGCGACGGCGGGAGAAGGTCGGGAAGGGTCCATAGGATCTCGGATATGGTCCGCATCCAAACCCATCGCTCCAGCACAAGCGAGCGTTTGGACGGGGACCCGCCGCCAAGCAGCGGTCGAGAGATCCGGTGATCGCCGGGCGCGCCACGAGCGACGCTACCAGCAACCACGATCAGCGGAGCAGGTGGACGCCACCGACGGGCAAGCAGCCGAAGCGGCCGTCCGAGTCGCGAGGTCTTGATCCGACGCCCGATCGAGCGAAAGGGCCTGACCGGCCATCATTGCAACCCGGTCACATCGTTGGAGCGACAACGAAGCTTGCCCGCGCCTCTGGAACGGACGTAACTTACATCCGTTGGAAGGTGTTCCGCACAAACCGGTGCGCGACGATGGGTTGGATCTGGGTAGCGTCTCCGAATGCGGCGGCCCTCCCCTTCGGACACCTTGGCGGACAATCGGTCAAAGAGGGCCGGGAGTTGGTTTCGTCCGGCTCGTAAACGGTCCCGATACAGCGGTTTGCATCCGTAGCTCAGTTGGATAGAGCATCCGCCTTCTAAGCGGATGGTCGTGGGTTCGATTCCCACCGGATGCACCACTTTTACGACCGTTCCACACCCGCTCGCCCCCGTTCAGAGCTTCAGCTCGTCCAGCTTGCGCTGGGTCGCGCCGGCCATGAGCGGGTCGATCACCGGGTCGAGGTCGCCATCGATGACCGCGGAGAGGTTGTAAAGCGTGAGATCGATGCGGTGGTCGCTCACGCGGTTCTGCGGGAAATTGTACGTGCGGCTCTTCTCGCTGCGCTCGCCGGTGCCGACCTGCGATTTGCGCTCGGCCGCATATTTCGCGTGCTCTTCGGCCACCTTCGCATCGAGGAGCCGCGAGCGCAGGACCATCATGGCCTTCGCCTTGTTCTTGATCTGGGAACGCTCGTCCTGGCAGCGCACCTCGGTGCCGGTCGGCTTATGGAAGATGCGGACGGCCGAATCGGTGGTGTTCACACCTTGGCCACCATGACCGCCGGCGCGGCAGACGTTGATCTCCAGGTCCTCGGGCTTGATGACCACATCCACTTCTTGCGCCTCGGGCATCACCGCGACGGTGACGGTGCTGGTATGGATCCGTCCTTGGGCCTCGGTGGCGGGCACACGCTGCACGCGGTGGACGCCGGATTCGTACCGGAGCCGTTTGTAGACGTCCTGCCCGGTGACGCTGACGGTGGCGTCCTTATAGCCGCCGAGATCGGACGCACTGGCGTCGAGGACCTCGAACTTCCAGCCCTGCGTCTCGGCGTAGCGCTGGTACATGCGCAGGAGATCGGCCGCGAAGAGCGCGCTCTCGGCACCGCCGGCGGCACCGCGGAGCTCGAGGATGCAGTTGCGCGAATCGGACGGGTCCGGCGGCACGATGCCTTCCCGGAGGCGCATCGCGAGGCGGGTCTCCGCGGCCCCGAGGCGGACGATCTCCTCGGCGGCCATGACGGCGAGCTCGGAACCGGTCGGCTCGCTTGCGACCAGCCCTCGGTTCTCGGCCAGCTCGATGACCGCCTTCTCGTAGGCGTCGCCCTGCGCGACGAGGTCCTTGAGGCGGGAATGTTCCCGCGTGAGCTCCTGTCCCCGCTGCGCAACCGCGAAGGCATCGGGCGCGCTGAGCTGCGCCTCGACCTCGGCGAAGCGTTCCCGGAAGCGGATGATGAAGGGGCGGAGGTCCAAGGGCGGTGGTCGGTGGTCAGTGATCAGTGGTCAGTGACCAGTGATCAGTGGACCGGGGGCGGCAAGGAACGGACGAAAAAAACAAACCGCCCGCCGCCCGGGGTGAGCCGGTCGGCGGGCGGTGTCGCGGCGCAGAACTACTTCTTCTTGGTCGCGGACGCCTCGGCCTTGGCGGCTTGGGCGGCGGCGGTCTTGGCGGCGCGCTGCTGGAACTTGTCCACGCGGCCGGCGGTGTCGACGAACTTCTGCTGGCCCGTGTAGAACGGATGGGTGAAGGCGCTGATGCCCATCAGATAGAGCGGATACTCTTTCCCGTCCTCCCACATCGCGTTGAGGTTGGTGTTCGCGCACGACTTGGTGAGGAACGACTGGCCCGAGGCCGAGTCGCGAAAGATCATCAGCCGATAGCCCTTGGGATGGAGGTCACTCTGCATAAATTTTGGAGGGCGGACGCTAACAGCCGCCCCCCACGTGACAAGCGGTATTTTTCCGATACGCCGGTCCGCCAAGGCGGCGGGATGAGATCGGACGGTGGATTTCAGGCCGGATCCATCCCGACGTGCGCCGCGCCCGGGCCGGGATCATGGAGCTTTCGGGCGGTTGCGGTACTTCTCGTACAGACGCGTGTGCCGGCTCTCGAGCCCGACCTCCTTGCCGGCGATCCACATCCGCGTCACGTGGGAGCGGATGTCGAGGATGTCGCCGTCGGCGACGAAGAAGCTCGCCTCCTTGCCGACCTCGAGCGATCCGAGGCGGTCCTCCACGCCCAGCATCTGCGCCGGATAGAGCGTGAGCCCGCGCAACGCCTCGTCGCGCGACAGACCGAACGCTGCCGCCTGCGCCGCGGCGTACGGGACGTTGCGGATGCTCGACGCGCCGAAACGGTCCGTGCCGTCGGAAAATGCGACCTTCACGCCGGCCTTCGCCAAGAGACCCGGCGCGCTGAAGTGGACATCGTACGCATCGTCGTCGCGCGCCGGCTGCGAGAAGACGTGCTCGTAGACGACGCCGACCCGGTTCGTCGCCAAGAAGTCCGCGACCTTCCACGCGTCGCGACCGCCGGCGACCACCGACCGGAATCCTCGTTTCGCCGCCCAGCCGACCGCCGACCGGATCTGGCGGGTCTCATCGGCATGGAGGAACAGCGGCACCTCGCCGCGCAGGACCGGGAGCATCGCCTCCCACGCCGGCACCGCCTTGGATGTCGCGGCCCCTTTCGCGGCCGACTTCGCCTTCGCGTAAGCGGCGGCCTCGGTGAAGAAGTCGTCGACCTCCTTGAGCTTCTTGTCGCGGTCCTTCGACTGGTCCTCGGGCGACTTCCACTTCTCCTTGTCCGGCGCGCGGTCCTTCGGGGTGGTGTCCAAGGCGAACGACGGCCAGAAGACGTGCAACGCCGCGGCGCGCCGGACCGCGAGGTCCTCGATGGTCCAGCCGGACAGCGCGATGACGCCCGATTGTCCGCTGACCACGCCGCCGAGCGGGACCGGTTGGGCGTGGGTGTAGCCGTTGGCGCGCGCGACCGGGATGAGCTCCGAATCCGGGTTCACCGCCATCCAAGAGAAGACGTCGGGATGATAATCGCCGACCTCGGTGGTGTCGCGCGTGGCGCGGACGCCGTCGATCTCGAGGAGCCCGAGCACGGTCACCGGCGCGATGAGGCCGGGGAAGACGTGCTGGCCCTTGAGGTCGATGGTCTGGTCGGCCGCCTCCGCGGGCCGGGCGCCGACGGCGGCGATCTTGCCGTCGCGGACGAGCAAGGTCGCGTCGGTGAGCACCGGTCCGGACGCCGTATGGAGCGTCGCGCCGGTGAGCAGGAGCGAAGCGGCCCGCGCGCCCGCGGCCAGAGCGAGACCTGAAGCGCCGAGAAGCACGGCACGGAGAGATGAGAGGGGCATCATGGGATGGAGGGGTCGTGGGTCGTGCCTCACTTCTTCGGCAACAGGCAGTCCTGGCACAGCGACACGCCGGATTGGCGGGCGTGTTCGAGGGCGGCTTGAAAGAATTTCTCGCGGGCCTTGTCGCCTGCGGCGGCGTCGGTGCCTTCGCCGGCGAGCCTCTTGGCCTTGGCGATGAGCGCGACGCGTTCGTCGGCGAGGGCCTTGGCGCGCCCGGCCTCAAGAGCACGGTCGAAGTAGAGCTTGCCGTCGATCCACGTCTGCCGGCAGAAGCTCCGGGTGTCGAGCGGGTTGCCCGACCAGATGGCGAAGTCGGCGTCCTTGCCGGGTTCGAGCGAGCCGACGCGGGCGTCGATTCGCAGCTGCTTGGCCGGATTGGCGGTGACGAACATCAACGCGTCCGGTTCCGGCGTCCCGCCGTACTTCACGGCCTTGGCCGCTTCGAGGTTCAGCCGGCGCGCGAGGTCGCTGGAATCGGAGTTGAAGCTGACCACCACCCCGCGTCCGCGCATCAGGCTGCCCGAGTAAGGGATCGCGTCGATGACCTCGTACTTGTAGGCCCACCAATCGGAGAACGAGCTCGCCCCGGCTCCATGCTTCGCGATCTCGTCGGCGACCTTGTAGCCTTCGAGGATGTGCTGGAGCGTGCCGACCTGGACGTGGAACGACTCCATCGTGCGGAGGAACGCCAGGATCTCGTCCTGCCGGTAGCTGTGGCAATGGATCAGCCGCTTGCCCTCGATGATCTCGCCGACGGCCTCGAGCTCGAGGTCTCGGCGCGGCGGCACGCCGCGGCTCCCGCCATCGCGAAAGGCCTTCCACTCCGCGAGGTACTGCTGCCCGGCGGTGAACCGGTTGACGTAGAACGTGCCGACGCCCATGCGCGTCTGAGGGAAGCGGGTGACGAATTTGTCGCCCCAGCCCGATTGCTTCACGTTCTCGCCGAGCGCGAACTTGATCCCCGGCGGCGCGTCGGCCAGCTTCAGCTCCTCCGGACTTCCGCCGTCACGGAGCTTGATCACCTGGTTCTGGCCGCCGATGGGGTTGGCCGATCCGTGGAGCAGGCTCACCGCGGTCACGCCGCCGGCAAGCTGCTGGTGGAGGGTGTCGGTCTCGGAGTTCACCACGTCGCCGACACGGCACATCGCGGTGCTGGGCAGGCCGGTCTCGTTGACCGAGCCGAGGATCATCGAATGGCTGTGGCAATCGATGATGCCCGCCGACACGTGCAGGCCGGTGCCGTCGATGACGTAGGCATCGCCGGGATCCGCGAACGACCCGACCGCCTCGATCTTGCCGCCTCGGACGAGCAGGTCGGCGTTGGTGAGGACGCCGCGCGGGCCGGAGGTCCAGACAGTCGCGCCGCGGATCCACACGACGGGCGGGTGGGTGATCACGCCGCGTCCGGCCAAGGGTTCGCGCGCGATGCGTTTCTTCGCGAGGACGCGGGATTCGTCCTTCTTCTTGTCCGCCTTCTCCTTCGCCGCTTTGTCCTCGGCCGATCCCGGTCCTTTCGAGGCCTTCACGGCATCGGCCTTGTCCAGCGGGAACTCGTAGGGCCGGCCGTCGATCCAGACGGCGCGGATCTTGCCCTCGGGATCGAAGTAGCCCTTGGAATCGGTGATGGTCAGGTTGGCCAGCTTGCCCGGCGCGATGGTGCCGACGCGGTCACCGACCCCGCAGATCTGGGCAGGGATGGTGGTGAGCGCGGCCAGCGCATCGTTCTCGCCCAGCCCGCGGTCGATCGCGGCGCGGAGGTTCGCGCGGAACTCCTTGCGGTCGGCGAGCGCGTGCAACGTGAGCGCGGTCTCGATGCCGCGGCGGCGGAGAAGACCGGGGTTCTCGGCGGCCCAATCCCAGGCGCGGAGCTGGTCGAGCGAGACGTCGTCCCAGGCGCTGTCGTCGCCTTCGGGGAACTTCGGCAGCGCGGGGAAGGCGACGGGCACGATGAACGGCGCATGGGCATCCACGGCGAGGCCGGGCCGGCGCCATTCCTGCCCGCTCGCGACGATGACGTGGCGGACGAGCCCGAGCTCGGCGGCGACGCGGGTCGCGCGATCCACCATCAGCGCGCTGCCGGGCTCGAAGAACACGGGCTGGGCGGTGTCGCCGGCAAGCGTCGGCTGGAGCGCGGCCAAAGCGGCGTTGAAGGCCGGCCGGCTCCGCGCCTCCGGATGCGCCGCATGGTCCGCGACGTCCGCGCCGTGGTGGCGCGCATCGAAGAACGTCTGCCGCACGACCGCGATGACGCCCATGAGCGAGTTCGGATAGGCGTCGCCGGACGTGACGGAGAACGCGACATGCTGCGCGACGTCCGCCTTCACGACGGCTTGGTTCGGCGAGCCGTCACCGAGCGTCACGAAGGCGCTCTGGCCGCGGACGACGCCTTTCGACGGCACGACGTTGGCTGCGGTGAAACCGATCTCGCGCAGGCCTTCGAGCTCCTTCGCCTCCGGCGCGAACCTCGCCGCGACACGGACCTCCGGCGTGACGCCCGCGAGCTCGTGTCCGGGCCCGGCGCCGCCGGGATCGTGCGCTTGTCCGGCGACGCCGAAGAACCGGTGCCCCGCGGCGGTGAACGGCGTGGATCCGCCCTGATCATCCGGGCCGTTCGAGACGTGCGCCTTCGTCCCCAACGTCAGGTAGGGATCGATGAAGCCCGCGTAGATCGTGAGGCCCGCGGCATCCCACACACGGGCATCGGCCGGTGGCGTGACCTCGGGACCGACCGCGACGATCAATCCGTCGCGGATGACGACGGTGGCGTTCGAAAAGACGGTGTCCGGCTGCGGATGGACGCGCGCGCCGACCAGCGCATGCGCACCGAGCGGGAGCGGGCGGAATCCTGGCGGGGCGAGCTCTGCGGCCGCGGCCCGGACGCCGGCGAGAAGACCGATCAACAGAGCGGAGGAGATCCGGGCGAAGGTCTGGGAACCGCGCGACATGCCGGCGACGCTATCCTCGGGACCGACGATGTCGAGCCCCGCTCCCGCGACGCCGCGCTCGCCGAACTTCGCGCTTTATTCGCCGGGCCGATCGGCGCGCAATGGCCTTATGACTTCCCGATGCTCCGTCCTCGTCGCTTCGCTCCTCGTCGTGTCGGCCGCCACCGCGGCGGAGATCCGCCTCGGCATCATCGGGCTCGACACCTCGCACGTCACGGCATTCACCGAGATCCTCAACAATCCCGCGGCGAAGGACCATGTCGCCGGCGCGAAGGTGGTCGGGGCCTTCAAGGGCGGCAGCCCGGACATCGAGTCGAGCTGGTCGCGGGTCGAGGAGTACACCAAGACCTTGCGCGAGAAACACGGCGTCACCATCCACCCGACCGTCGAGGCCCTGTGCAAGGACGTGGACGCGGTGCTGATCGAGAGCGTCGACGGCCGGCCCCACCTCGGGCAGGTCAAGGCGGTGATCGCCGCCGGGAAACCGTTCTACGTCGACAAACCCCTCGGCGGTTCGCTGAAGGACGCGGTGGAGATCCTCCGGTTGGCGAAGGCGGCGAAGATCCCGATGTTCAGCGCCTCATCGCTGCGCTTCGCGAAAGGCACGCTCGCCGTCCGCGCCGGCGCGATCGGCACGGTGACCCACGCGTGGTGCGGCAGCCCGGCCCACCTGGAGAAGACGCATCCCGACCTCTACTGGTACGGGGTCCACGGTTGCGAATCCTTGTTCACCGTGCTGGGCACCGGTTGCATATCGGTCCGCCGCGGCACGACCCAAGAAGGCAAGATCGAGGTCGTGGGCCGCTGGAGCGACGGCAGGACCGGCACCTTCCGGGAGGTCGAGGGCTATCAGGGCGAGGCGTGGGGAACGAAAGGATCGCAGAAGGTCGGATCCTATGACGGCTACGCGCCCTTGGTCGCGGAGATCGTGAAGTTCTTCCAGACCGGCGTCGCGCCCGTCGGTCCCGGCGAGACCTTGGAGATCATGGCTTTCATGGAAGCCGCGGACGAGAGCAAGCGCCGCGGCGGAACCGAGGTCACGTTGGCCGAAGTGCTGAAGAAGGCCGGTGCCGGCAACTGATCCGCGGATTCCGCCCGAGCAGGCCGGGCGGCCGCTTTGTCGCTCCAGGCCGGCGAGATCGCCAGGTCCGGCCGGCTTCGCCACCGCCGCTTCACCGCGAAGGACGGACGTCGGCTCAGAGCATCGCCGCGCGGACCCACGAGACGAGGTTCACCCAAGCAGAGGCGAACTGCGCCCAGACCAGGACGAGCCAGACCAGGCCGGTGACGCCGGACGCCGCCAGCACGATATCGAGCAGGCGCTCCCACCGGACCGTTTCGACCGCCGCCATCGTGACCCGCCAGAGCGGGGCTTCGTCGGACACGGCGGTCCGGCGGCCCGCGGCTTGCGGGACGGGCGCATCGCCGTGCTTCTTCGAGCGATGCGGACGCGCGGACAGGTCCGTCCAAACGTCGGCCGCCGTAGCGGCAAGTCGGATCCTCGGGGTCATGGTCGCATCCATCACGGCGATAGGAAACCGGACGATGGACGGCAGGTTTCAGAAGATCTCACCGCGATGGAGTTCCCCGGCGACGACGCGGCTTGGCGCAAAAAAAGGACGCCCTCCTGTGGAGGGCGTCCGTGAAGCTTGCGTGGGTCCAGCGGATCCGCTGGCCAGGATCACTGCGCGATGAAGCGGAAGTATCCCGTGGCCTGGACGTCATCCAGATCGATGCCGACCGTCCCGGACTCGCCGACGGTGACCGGTGACAAGGGTTGCCACTGGGCGCCTTCGCCGAGTTGGCTGGACCATTCGACCGAGCCGACGCTGCCGGCGGGGGCCTCGACCAGCAGCCGCGGGATGAACCGCGTAGCGACCGGGGCGACAGCCTTGCGGGCACCGCCGTTCTGGGCCTCTGCAGAAGCCTGCACCCACTGGACCGACAAGCGGACGCCGTCGGACGACGCGGTGATGGCCGCGGGAGCGACCACGAAAACGTTGCCTCCGCCGAGGTTGAGGATGCCGCTGTTCAGGTTGAAGACGACGCCGTCCGTCGACAGGAAGTCCTTCAGGAACTTCACGCCGGCATCATCGGAGGCGAGAGACAGGAAGCCCTCCGACGTCGTGGTGACGCGCGGCTTCACGATGATGGTGACCTTGACCACCGCGGAATTGCCGAACCCGTCGAACACCCGATAGTTGAAGGTGTCGGTGCCTGAGAATCCCCTGTTCGGGGTGTAGATTCGATCGGCGGCCGTCGTGCCGCGAAGCGTGCCGGCCCGGGGGCGCGTGACATTGGTAAAGGTCAGCGTGTCGTTATCGGCATCGGTGGCCACCAGCTTGAACGAGAACGACTTGTTGAAGGCCGTCGTGTTGGTCATGGCGAGCGCCACGGGGACGCGGTTGAAACGCGTCACGTCGATGTCGACCGTCGCGACCGCCGACTCGAGCTTCCCGTCGCCCACCTTGAAGGTGAAGCTATCGGCGCCCTTGAACCCGACCGTCGGCACGTAGGCCTGGTCCTTGCCGGTGCCGACCAGCGAGCCGTTCTTCGGACCGGACACGACGGTGAAGCTCAACGCGTCCCCGTCAGGATCGGTGCCGGCCAGCGCGACCTTGTTCACCGCGGTGATCTCCATGAAGGCGATCTTGGCGTTGACCGCGCCGTCGGCCTCCGAAGGCGCCACGGTCAGGAGGCCATCCGCCACGGTGACGAGGGCGGTGCCTTCGCGGAAGCGCTCAGTGGTGGTGTTGGGAGCACCGTTCACGACGAGGACGGACTCGGCCTTGATGCGCATGGTGGAGTCGAAGTTGTTCGCTTCGCCGGCGACGATGTGGACCAGGTAGGTGCCGTTGGGCAGGGCGATCTCCCAGAACCAGGGGCCGTCCGGCTTCTGCATGTGGTTGAACGTGTCGTAGCGCTCATCCGGGGCCAGGACCTTGTCGGTCTGGTTGCGGTTCCGGGCGTTGCCGGAATTGTCCTTGTTCCAGCCATAGCTCTGGCCGTTGCCGCGGTCGCCGTAGAGCAGGCCCTTGTCGGCAAGATACCCAGCGAAGCCGGCCGAGGTGGCGTCCTGGAAATTGATGGCGATGGGCTTGGCCTCCTGGACCGAGACCTTCTGGGCGGTCGCGACCGGAGCGCGGTTCGGGACCTTCACCGTGATACCCACGGTGACGGCGGCGGAGTCGAGTTTCCCGTCGTTCGCCTTGTAGGTGAAGCTGTCGGCACCGCTGTAACCCTTGTTCGGCGTATAGACGCGGGCCGTGCCGGTGCCGGTGAGCGCACCGTTCTTGGGCTGCGCGACGACCGAGAAGGTCAACGCATCGCCATCCACGTCGGCGCCGGCGAAGGTGATGGCCGCCTCGGTCTCGAAGGCGGTGGCGACCGTGCGGGCGGTGGCCGACGGCGCGTCGTTCACCGGTTTCACCGTGATGCTCACGCGGACGACGGCGGAGTCCAGCTTCCCGTCGTTGACCTTGAAGGTGAAGCTGTCCGTGCCGTTGAAGTTGGCGTTGGGCTTGTAGGAGCGGTCGGGGAAATTGCTGCCGAGGAACCCGTTCCGCAGGACGCCGCTCTTCGGAAGGGTCACGACCGAGTAGACGAGCCGGTCACCGTCGAGGTCGGTGCCCTCGAGCTTGAAGGAGACGATCTTGTCCTCGTCGACGACGAGGTTCTGGGCCGCGGCGACGGGCGGATTGTTGCCGACCGTGGTGCCGAGACGGATGCCCTTGAAGTTATCCAGCGCCGGAGGCAGCACCAGGTCGCCGCCGAGCCCGACCACATCGAAGGTGGCCGATCCGAAACCCTTGCCGGAAACCTGGGCGAGGGCGTAGGTGGCACCGGCGGTCGTGTCCCAAGCGCGGACGGTCAGCGTCGCGGTTCCACCGGGAGGGACGCCGGGGACCGCGACCACGCCCGCGGAGAACACCCCGGGAGCGGCAAGCGTGTTCCGGACAGTGCTCAGCAGCGTGCTGCCGAAGTAGACCTCGAACCGGCCGGTGGCGACCGGGAGCTTGGACCCGTCCGCCGCCAAGAGCGGGGAACTGGCCGCGGAGTTCTTCAGGTTGACGGCACCCGACACGAACACCGGGGCGCCGGCCAAGGTGAGCCCTTTGAAGTTGTCCAGACCCGGCGGCGGCGTCAGCGCGCCTCCGAGCCCGACCACATCGAACGTGGAGGAGCCGAACCCGGATCCGGCGGCCTGGGCCGCGGCGAAG
>Ga0209443_1000261_pt1 | contig 35194 bp, 33 predicted proteins | sample LauGreBMM110DCMD_2_FD_187571 | JGI IMG/M metagenome (GOLD analysis project Ga0209443, IMG submission 187571) | Freshwater lake microbial communities from Lake Michigan, USA - Su13.BD.MM110.DCMD (SPAdes) (version 2) | ecosystem: Environmental > Aquatic > Freshwater > Lake | place: Lake Michigan... | reverse complement strand
GACCACCTGCTGTCATACGCTCAGGATCTACTGAGAATTTAGTTTGCAATAAGCGAACAACTGAAGTAGCACGCTTTGCACTTAAATCCCAGTTATCTTTGATACAATCAGTCGAAATTGGCACAGCATCTGTGTGACCTTCTACTAAGATATCTAAGTCCTTATGGTCATTAACTACTTTAGCTACTTTAGCCAGAACAGCTTCAGCCTTAGTATTTACAACAGCACTACCAGAGGCGAACATCAATTTATCAGAAATTGAGATATAAACAACTCCCTTTTTAACTTCAACCGTAACATCATCATCATTAATATCGGCCAATGAACGCTTTAAATTCATTACTAACGAAAGATTAATTGAGTCTTTACGTTGCATCGATGAATTCAAGTCTTTAATGTATTTACCTTGATCATTTAAGGCTTCCAAAGATTTACGAATACTTTCAGCACCCGATTTGTTGATTACAGATAAATCAGATAAACGATCTAACAAATTAGTATTTGTTTTTTTCATGTAATCCAACTGCTCCTGAACGGATTTCAATTGATTGTTTTTTGCCTCAAGATCCATATCTCTTTTCTTGATTTCTCCCTGAAGACTAGCTGTCAAAGATTGGCAATCAACTAAGTTTGCTTTAGCCTTAGATAAAGCCTGATCGCTACTCGTTTGTAATTCTGTCAAACGTGACTGTAAGTCGGCCATTTTCTTTTTACTAGAACAAGAAAAAAAGAAAGGCATTAACGCAAGTACCAAAAGTAATTTTTTCATGGTAATTATTTAATTGTGTAGTTTAGAATATTCTTTATTAATTAACAATAGTGCAAAAATATAAATCTATAACACAAAAACTATCCTTATTCTAAAAAATATTGCAAAAAAAGGCTGTTTTTATTCATCGGTAATAATTCTTCAATGGAACGAGATCACAATTTATGATTTAATCGCTCTAAAATTTTAACCGTATCTTCATCTAATAAAGAATTAATGGATTCCATTACTTCAAAAAAGTGATCTAGTTTTTCTTTGCCAAGTCTATCATATACAATTTCATTAAATAAAATAACTCCTTGGCGTGCTTGGTCTCTCTTTTTCTTACCCAATTCCGTCAAAAATATTTTCACAACCCGCTTATCTTTAAAATTTGCTTCGCGTCGAATCCATTTCTTGTCTTCGAGTGTTTTTAGCATACGTGTCAAACTTCTAGACTCAAGACCTAAAGCAGGTGCAATTTTAGTTGCCGAGGTTCCATTTTTATCAATGTGCAATAAAGCATATCCTATAGCCATCGTCATGTCAAATTGGGCAGCATAGGTATTATACATCCTGCTAATCGCATTCCAACCCGTTTTAATCTGAAAATCGACCGTATTCTCTGCTTTCATATAAAGTATGTTTAGCATACCAATTGTAAATTTGGGTCAAAAAAAAATAGGATGCAAGCATCCTATTTTACAATTGACTATTTCAAAACTTATTGAATTCGATTCCCCTTCATTCTTTTGCTACTAACTTTTAAACCTGAAAAGGAAGATTTCATAATTTCTAATCTAATTTTTGATTTATTGTACAGCAAATATTTATTCCCATCATACATTAATCGACTAAATGTGGTACTACCAGATTCGTCGACCAATTGATAAAAATATTCTCCTCTTTCGCCTAATGTGGGCGCAAAGTGTAAACTTTTTGCTTCACCAGCACCTGATTCAAAAGAAATAAGTAGATGATCCTGTGACTGCTTAACCAAAAGTCCGGGCGTTTGTTTCTCGAGTGTAATTCGATTGATGGATTTACCATTGACAATAAGGACTTTCCCGGATTTGACATTCGCCTCAGAAGCATTTAACTCACGCTCTAGAAACAAGGGATTGTCATTATAAAATTGGATTTTCTCTAATGGCAATTGGTTTTCTTTAATTAAAGTCATCAACGATCCCGTCAATTGCGTCTTCTCAGAACAAGAACTTAAAAAAAGAACGACTAAAAACAAAAATCCAAGTGCCCTCATAGTTTATTGAACTCCCTCTGCCAATACTAAAACTTTGTTATTTAAAACTTCGACCACCCCACCCTCAATCTGAAAAGCTTGTTTATCTGCGACAAGTTCGCCCTTTTGCAAGGTACTCACAATCGCCGCGTGATCGTTTAATATTTGAAACGACCCATCTACACCCGGAAGTGTAACGACAGAAGCTTCGCCAGCAAATACTTTACGATCAGGAGTTATAATTTCTAAATACATTTTTTTCTATTTTGATGCCTCAGCAAGTAATTTTTCACCTTTAGCCACCGCATCTTCAACAGTACCTACTAAGTTGAATGCCGCTTCAGGTAAATAATCGTATTCTCCGTCAATGATCGCATTAAAACCTTTAATCGTATCATTAATATCCACTAAAACGCCTTTTAATCCTGTAAATTGTTCAGCCACAAAAAATGGTTGAGACAAGAAGCGCTGAACACGTCTTGCGCGAGACACAACTAACTTATCCTCCTCAGATAATTCATCTAAACCAAGAATTGCAATGATATCTTGTAATTCTTTATAACGCTGTAAAATCTCTTTAACCCGTTGAGCCGTATCATAATGAGAATCTCCTAAAACTTCTGCTGAAAGAATTCTAGATGTAGAGTCCAAAGGATCCACCGCAGGATAAATTCCTAACTCAGCAATTTTACGAGATAATACCGTAGTCGCATCTAAGTGAGCAAAAGTTGTCGCAGGAGCCGGATCTGTTAAATCATCTGCTGGCACATAAACTGCTTGTACAGAAGTAATTGAACCACGCTTTGTAGAGGTAATTCTTTCTTGCATCGCACCCATTTCAGTTGCCAATGTAGGTTGGTATCCTACCGCAGAAGGCATACGACCTAATAAAGCCGAAACTTCAGAACCTGCTTGTGTAAAACGGAAAATATTATCAATAAAAAATAAAATATCACGCCCAGAACCTTCTCCATCTCCATCACGGAAATGTTCAGCCACTGTTAAACCAGATAAAGCTACACGTGCACGTGCCCCAGGAGGCTCATTCATTTGGCCAAAAACCAAAGTAGCTTGAGATTTAGACAATTCGTTTTCATCCACTTTAGACAAATCCCAATGTCCCTCTTCCATCGCATGCTTAAATGCTTCGCCATATTTAATAACACCTGATTCAATCATCTCACGAAGCAAGTCATTCCCCTCACGCGTACGTTCTCCTACACCTGCAAATACAGAAAGTCCTTCATACGCTTTGGCGATGTTATTAATCAATTCCATGATCAATACTGTTTTACCAACACCCGCTCCTCCAAATAGACCAATTTTACCCCCCTTTACATATGGAGCTAATAAATCGATTACCTTAATTCCTGTAAATAAAACTTCAGTCGTTGTCGCTAATTCGTCAAACCTAGGAGCTGAGCGGTGAATAGGCATCCCCTTATCAGATTTAGGTTGCTTGATGCCATCAATAGCCTCGCCTACCACATTAAACAAACGGCCCTTGATTGCTTCGCCCGTTGGCATAGTCATTGGTGTTCCCAAGTCAATCACTTCTTGTCCCCTCTGAAGACCCTCAGTACCTTCCATAGCGATTGTACGAACTCTGTCCTCTCCTAAATGTTGCTGAACTTCTAAAATAAGTCCTTGACCATTTGATTTAGTAACAGAAAGTGCGTTTAAAATTGCTGGTAATGTTGATCCCTCTCCTTCAAAACTAACATCGACTACAGGTCCAATTACTTGTGCAACCTTACCTTTATTTACTGCGTTTGCCATTTGATAATTAAATTAATGATTAGCTAAAAACTAATGTTTGACATCTACCAGAATGCCTTGTACATTCGGAACGCAAAATTAGTCTGTAAATTCCAATTACCAAAACTCCACTTTGAATTTTTTTGCTATTTTTATACAAAATCAGCCTATTTCTTTGAATGAATTAAAGTTTATGCTGAAATTTAAATTTCCGATTGCACATTATCTTACTATAAATCATTGAGCAACCAACCAATCACTTTTAATACCTGGGTCTTTCTCGTTTTTAATGGCCTTGGAATCGCATGTCTATACTATTATTTTTTAGGGGGCATGCCTATTTTTAATACTCAAATTGCTAGTGAATTAATTCCAGTTCAAGGCGTTATAGACCAAAATTCATTGGGCCAATTAAGCTCAACTCTTTTTTTAATTCGACAACACTATACGTTTTTCCCCGTTGACCTATCCTCGGTCCCATTCGTATTATTTTTCATTTTTTCCTTTTTTGGAATCAGCTTTTTAATCGTACATTTTAAAAAATGGTCAAACATCTCATGGCTGTTTATCTTATCAGGAATTTTGCTTTGGTTGGCCGTCATACTAGTCAAAAATGCCGAACAGCCCATTGAAACGCTTTATGAAGTGCTCTTTTCCCAACTGATTTGGCTTGGAATCCTTAGCTTATTTTCCCTAACGATCTTCTTTTCCAATACTATTTGTGTGTTCTTATTACAATTAGGGCATTCGCCGACAAAAAAAGAAAGTCAAAGAAAATGGCTAATTCTTTTTGGGTTTTATGCCGTGAACCTAATTTTCAGTTTTGGCCATTTGATTTATAATTTTCAGACAAAAACCTATATCCCTAGTTTTATTTTTTGGATTTCAAGTATTTTGTTGGGTCTTTATCAACAGCATAAAAAACAGGGTGGCCATTCATTGTTTATTGGCCTAGCTTTTTTAAGCTTGTCGACTGCCTTCCTAATGCTTTATACGTCAAATGATCCTGGCATCAGGGCAATCGAAACGTGGGCCTTAATATGCCAAATAATCATACTTGTTTTATTCCCATTGTTTATCATTCGAAATTTCAATGACTTGATTAAACTGAATTTGCCGATTTATAAGGTCGTCGACAAACCTCAAATCCTACCTACCTACATTTTATATATCGGGATTTTAATTTTAGGTTCTTCTTTTGTTTTTGCCTTAAATGGAGGTGCCTACCACCAAATCACGGCAGCGAAATACAATGCCGACGGAGAACTAGCACAAATTCTACAGGATCCTTTTTTAGCTGAGATCAACTATAAACAAGGTTTGATTCACAGTAAACTTAATGCCAAAAGCAATACAAGTTTAGCCCGCATCGCCTACCAAGAAAATAAAGTAGAGGAATTAGCCTACTACTTGTCGACAAGTCAAGTAAAATTCCCCAATGAAAAAATTGCCATTGCATTGAGCAATATTTATCAAAATGAAAATCACCTATTTGAATCTTTATTTGCCCTGCAAAGTGCCCATCAAAAAATGCCTAAAAGCGTTGAAATCATCACCCAATTAGCCCAAACTTTTGAAAAATTAAATCAATTAGATTCCTCCTTTTATTATCATCAGAAAGCATTTGAATTCGATTCAGAATCTGTTTTAACAAGGGCCAATTTTCTATATACAATTGCCAAATTCAATAAAAATACACCCTTGCCCAATATCGATCAAACCAACCAAGATCCTGCCATTTTAGCTAATTTATGGGCTATTGGCATGCTAAGAAATCAATGGATTGGTTCAAAGTCTCTAGAAAGTTCATTCAAGCCAAAAGCAGATGTCAGGGATCTAGCTATGATTTACAATTCTATTCCATACTTTAAGAATAAACAAAAATCATTACCCATCCATGAAATGGCCAAGGATACCAGCATTTTATCTCTATTCCCTGAAATAAAATTAGCAGAGGCGATGCAAGATTATTTCCACCAAGACCCATTAAGTTCCTTAGAAAAAATCGCTCTTTATATAGATGTTCAACCCATAGATCAAACACAAGGCCTGCAATCTTTACTCGATTTTTGGCATCAAGCTTCTTTAATTCCCGTTACAAGCCCAAAAATTTCAAACAAATCAGAGGCCAAGGCGGCTGTGAAAAAATATCCATTCCAATTAATTACCCTGACGAACGCAATTCCATTTATTAGTAAAAAAGAAGGGTATGATGCAAGCTTAGCCGCCCTAAGATGGAATAAAGAACTGCCCGACTTTTATCCACTTTACGCATTCCGAGCATTAGAAATAGGGGAAATTGAATATGCCAAAGAAGCCATGAATTCCTTAAAAAAAATAAATCCTACTCTATTTCAGCTAAATTTGAAGCCATTTGAAAGCCAATTAGATGCCGCAATCCAACGACAAAAGTTTTAAAGAATTTGGGAATCAAGATTAATCCGTCTATCTTTACAGAACAAATTTCATGTCTAACGGAGTTAATGGTTCTTTCGTTATTCATTCACTTAATGAACCAACTCATATGAATCAAAAAATTCGAATTAAGCTGAAATCATTTGATCACACGCTAGTGGACAAATCAGCAGAGAAAATCGTAAAAGCTGTTAAAGCTACGGGTGCTGTTGTTTCTGGCCCGATTCCATTGCCAACAAAAATTGAAAAATTCACTGTTTTAAGATCCCCACACGTTAACAAAAAAGCGCGTGAGCAATTTCAATTGTGTACTTACAAGCGCTTAATTGACATCTATTCGTCATCTGCAAAAACAGTAGATGCATTGATGAAATTAGAATTGCCATCAGGAGTAGACGTAGAAATCAAAGTTTAAGGATTTTTTAATCTAGACATATTAAGAAAAGCTTTCAGAAATGAAGGCTTTTTTTATAAATACACAGTACGGGCTTTTTCCCAGTTTATTTGTTGGTCCGCTTCGACTAAATCTATAAATTCTCGTCCTAGCATAAGTCGTTCTAATTTAGATAATGCTCCCGCTAGGCCATAATAAGACTTAAACTTGCGAATCATACTTAAATCCTGGATCATCGGTTGGCCCGCATCAAAATCCCTCGGGTGAAAATAAGTCATTACATACCGTTGCTGGTCCCAAAGTTTAGCTAAAATCGCATCAGATAATAACCTGAAATAACCCCCGCCTGAAAAGATCACAGGCAGTCCAGCCATTGAAGTTACATTGATGGGAAATTCCTTGAGTTTATGTCCATCTACATCGACCCAACAAGGTTCTTGTTGGCCAAAATTTGCAAAGCCACCATGCGACCTTTTCGCAGGAAATATCGAACAATCTATTTCGATTCCCTGCGTAATCAATTCACTAAATACCCATTTATTAGATTCCATTAATGAGAATCCAGGCGCTCGATATGCTCTAATTTTCCGCCCCGAAATACCTTCTAAGCTTTCAATAGAACGTTTCAAATCTTCTGCAAATGCTTTTCTATTTTGCTGGTAGGCCAATTGGTGCAAATCGGAGTGTGTGGCTATTTCGTTCCCTGATTCGGCTATTTTTTTGATAATTTCGGGGTATTTTCTTGCGACCCAACCTAAACAAAAAAAAGTCGCTTTTTGATTGTTCCGATGAAGCATGTCTAAAATCCGATCTACATTTTCATGAATCCTGGATGGAAATTTAGCCCAATCTTCCTCAGTCCTAGTACTAGGATGATCTAATAAATGAAACCACTCTTCGATATCAAAAGTTAAAATTGTCATTTACATCCACCTAAAAAATAGGGCTCCATTTTTTTTAAAAGTAATTACGTCTTGCCGACTAGGGAACGAAAAATACGTTAATTCCTCCTGCGGGTTTGGAATTAGGGTATATGATTGATCGCGAATTGAAATCATGGCTTCTAAAATACAATCCATACCTATATCTTTCGTGTATTCAATAAGCTCTTCCTGGGTCCTCCCCGCGATTTCCACTTTCTTCTGCACAACGATTGGCCCAGAGTCAATGCCCTCATCCACAAAAAACACAGAGACTCCTGTGTATTTTTCTTGATTTTTTAACACCCAAAATGATGGCATCAAACCTCGGTACTTGGGCAATAAAGCCGTATGAAGATTGATTGTTCCTTTAGTAGGAATATCCAAAAGAGCCCTTTTAAATACCTGATTGCCGCCAATAGACACAAATAAATCCGCATTAAGACCTGAAAGTATTTTTAGGTTTTCTAGGGAATTAATTGAACCCTCAAGCGTAAATAGCGGTATAGATGCCTGACTTAAAACGGCTTTAACCGAATGCCCAGGCGTTAATTTTGATTTGATGAATTTGAGAGAAAAATAGATAAAAAATTCTAGGCCAAAAACATCCAAGGTCTTTTTCATTTTGGCAAAAAAAGATTCTCTTTTACCAAAAGGGGAAACCTCAAAAAGTACTGTACCCACCCATTCGATATCATTAGGCAATCCCGCATGCAATTTTTTAATTGCCTTTGGTAAAAAAAATGGATCATCCTGGGTCAATAATACTACTCTCATTTCTTAGATTTAAATAATTGGAAAATTTTCCGCAAAGGTTTTAAAGCTAACGTAAACCAATATGGATGTAAATGATTCACGGACCAAGCTTTTCGATCTTCCGTATTTGCAACAAGGCGATGCTTCCATGAGGCTGTACTTGTACCCCCATTTCGCATGGTCATTAAAACTTTAGGCAAATAAAAAGCCGACATTTTATTCTTATATAATGCTCTCAGCATCCATTCGTAATCTGCTGAACAGGTAAAATCCGTTCTGTAAGGGCCATTTTTATCTGCTGAAGACTTCTTAATATAAAACGATAAATGGGGTGGCATCCAACCGTAAAGCCACTGATCTTCTTGATATGCCCCTGCCGTCCAATATCGAACAATCTTTCCTGGATTTTCAGGGTTTACATATTGCTTATCTCCGTAGACAACATCTACTTGATTGGACTCAAAAGCAGAAACTACGGAACTTATGACATCGTTCGTTGGATAAAAATCATCCGCACCGATCATCCCTATGACGTCGCCATCAATTAATTTCAAGCCCTTATTCATCGCATCGTAAATTCCCCCATCTTTTTCAGATATAAATTGGATGGCTGAACCAAAAGATTTTAAAATTTCTAAACTCCCATCGGTAGATCCGCCATCAATGACCCAATATTCTTTATTTATATAATCTTGGGCCAATACGCTCTCTATGGTCTGCCTAAGGGTAGCAGCCGATTGATATGAGACCGTAATGATGGATACTTTCAAAATTAAATATTAAAGAACAAAGATAGAAAATCATCGCATTGTTTTCCGCTTCCCAATGACTCAGATTTTTTTTTCAATGAACACTTGAATAAAATATAAATTTTCGTACCTTTGCAAACCCAATTCGAAACTGTTGGGGATTTAATAATTAATAGAAATGAAAAGAACTTTCCAACCCTCGGTTAAAAAAAGGAAGAATAAGCATGGTTTCCGTGAGCGCATGTCGACAGCAAATGGTCGTCGTGTTTTAACTGCGCGTCGCGCAAAAGGACGTCACAAGCTTTCAGTTTCTGACGAAAAGAGAGGAAAATAAGCCATAATTCTAAGAAAGGCTGATTTCTGGCTCGCTGTTGCTTAATAAAGTATTCTTGCCGTGAAATTCACTTTCCAAAAATCTGAGCGGTTAACGCAAAAAAAAATAATCGATTCTTTATTTCAAAAGGATAGTCAAATTGTGTCACAACGATTTTTCTATCCTTTTCGAGTTTTGTATCGTACCAGTGATTTAAAGTCCGAATCTCCGCAAATTTTAATTTCGGTTCCCAAGAGAAAATTCAAAAAGGCCGTTGACCGCAATGTAATCAAACGAAGAACAAGGGAAGCGTACCGATTAACAAAACCTCAATTTCAAGGATTAGCCTACAATAAATTACCTGATATAATGGGATTTATTTATATTGGCACTGATATAGAATCGTTTGAGTTAATTCAAAAAAAAATGCATCAAATTTTTGCTGCATTTACAAAAAATGAAAATCTAAAAAATGAAGTTTAGGCAAAAATATCTCAGAAGAGCTTTCGTTGGATTGATCGCATTCGTTGGCTTGATTGGGTTTTCTTTTAGTAGACCCGGCGAGCGTCTATTTGACATTGCCAAAAATCTAGATTTATACGCGTCTGTATTCAAGGAATTAAATAAATTTTATGTAGATGACGTAAATCCAAATCTGGCTGTCAAAACCTCTATAGATGCGCTTTTGAAAAGTTTTGATCCGTATACCGTTTATTATCCTGAAGATGAATTGGAGGATTTCATGACGATGACCACAGGAAAATACCAAGGAATTGGAATCGTTTTAGCTGAGATTAATAACGAATACCGAGTTGCCTATGTGGATGAAAATAGTCCTGCTTCTAAAGCCGGATTGGGCATTGGGGACCAATTGATCTCTGTCAATGGCATTAAAATATCGGATACTCCTGAGGCTGAACCTTCTAAACTATTAAAAGGACAGGCTGGCACTTCCTTAGATATTTCCATTTTGAAAAACGACGAAAGCGCGCCTAAGACCATTCATTTAAAGCGAGAGACTGTTCAAATTAATAATGTCATTTATTCTGGCATCATTAGGCCAGGTGTCGGGTATATTTCGTTAGAGGAATTTAATGCTTCGGCTACTAAAGAACTAAAGTCCGCATTGTCAACTTTGAAACAAGCGGGGATGCAAAAATTAATTTTAGATCTCCGTGAAAACCCAGGTGGTTTACTGACACAGGCGGTTGACATTTGTAATTTATTTTTAGCCAAAGAAACCAAGATTGTTGAAACCAGAGGAAAAGTAGAGGAATGGAATAAAACATATACGGCGTTGAATACTAGTTTTGATTCAGATATTCCGCTCATCATATTAATTAATGGCCATTCGGCCTCCGCGGCTGAGATTGTCGCTGGCGTTATGCAAGATTACGACCGCGCGGTGTTGATTGGTAAAAAAAGTTACGGAAAGGGCTTAGTCCAAGTGACCAGAGATCTTCCCTATCGGACAAAAATGAAAATCACGACTGCTAAATATTACATCCCAAGTGGACGTTGTATTCAGGCGATTGACTACCAACATAAAAATTCGGAAGGCCAAGCCATTGCTTACAAAGACTCGTCCATTAAAACTTTTAAAACGCAAAATGGAAGGGCAGTTGTCGACGGAGGAGGAATTCTCCCAGATATCCTGATAGGCAAGGACCTCATGTCTTCAAGTTTTACACAAGCCCTCATGAAACAGTATATGATTTTTTTATATGCCTGTCATTATCAAAAAAATCACCCTAAAATTGCCAGTGCTGAATCCTTCGTTTTTTCAGAAAACGATATGAATGACTTTCAAAATTGGCTTAAAAATCAAAAATTTACTTACGAAAGTCCGGTGGAAAAGCAAGTACGAATTGCTATAGACCTGGCTAAAAAAGACCAAGCTTATGCAGGCTTAGAAACTAGTATGTCGGCCTTGAAATCAGAGTGGAGCTCGTCTACAACCAAAGAACTTTTAGCCCATAAACAAGAAATTATTTCGTTGATTGAGCAAGAAATAATCCTACATTATTATTTACAAAAAGGGGTAAATCAATGGTCTTTTTCAAAAGATCCTGTTATTTTAGAAAGTTTGAATTTATTCAATCAACCTCAAAAATTTCAAGAAATCTTAGCCAAAAAAAATAAATGAGTCTCATTTTAAGTATTGAAACTTCTTCTCAAAAATGTTCCGTAGCACTGCATGACCAAGGCAGATTAATCGCCGCGTCGCAAAGTGAGGAAGAAGGTGCACATGCGAAAAAGCTAACTTTGCTGATAGAAGAAGTTGTAAAAAAAGCAGCTACTAAACTTGGCGCGCTAGTTGGGATAGCTATTTCAATCGGCCCGGGATCCTACACTGGCTTAAGAATTGGCTTAGCGACGGCAAAGGGCCTTTGCTTTGGACTTGATAAACCACTAATCGCTGTGCCTACGTTAAAAATACTGGCGGCCAGACATGCTGATTCAACAGAGCATCAAATATTAATTCCCGTCATGGATGCCAGGAGGATGGAAGTTTATACGGCAATCTATACCCACGATTTACAAGAGCTTGAGCCCGCAAATGCATTAATCTTAGATGAGTTGTCATTCGCTGCATACCAAGAAAAAAACGCGTTAATCTTCGGGCATGGTGCACAAAAATTCATGGATTCATTTCCCAATCCCTCATTTACATTTAATTTAGAAAACACCTCTCCTGAGGCGATTCACATGGGTCAATTAGCCTATGAGGCTTATTTGAACAAAAAATTTGAAAATATAGTTACCATAGAACCCGATTATTTAAAGGAGTATATGGGACAAAAGCCACAAAAAAAATACATCTAATGGAGAACACGATTGAAAATAAAGTAGCACAAAGCGGATTGATTCAATTGGATTTAGAAACCATTCGAATTCCTGGTGAACGTATATTTTTCGACATCAAGCCGCTATTATTTATGGATTTGGTGCTCAAAGAGAAAGACTTTAGAGCTTTTCTAGGGGATCACGCCTGGTATCAATATCAAGGAAAACATGTGGCCATTTCTTGTTCAAGCGATGCCATCATTCCCACCTGGGCTTTTATGTTGATAAGTGCACAAATGAGCCCCTTTGCCTCCAGCATAGTCTATGGAAATTTAGAAGATTTAGAAAAAGAATTATTTACAAAATCCTTATTGGCATTAAATTTAGATAGCTACAAGGATGGCCGGGTGGTCGTTAAAGGTTGTTCGAAAGAATCGGTGCCAACAGATGCCTATGTAAGGCTTACAACGTTATTACAGCCCATCGTAAAAAGTTTATTTTTTGGCGAGCCTTGCAGTACAGTTCCTATTTACAAAAAGAAAATAACTACTTAAATTGATCTAAATAGCGGAGCACTTTTTCCTGGTAGCTTGGCGTTAAATCCACTGGCTTTCGCTGATACAAAGATCTATTTTCTTCTAATTTCTTCAGGTACGGCAACAAATTAGGTGGCGGACTTTCTCTAAATTTTTCGAGCGCATTTTTTGATTCTTTTTTGGGATCTTCGCCCTGCTCTTTCAAAGCCTTTTCAGATTCCAATAAAATAGGCAACATGAGATCTTGTCTGTTTTGTAATTCTTGATTAAGGCGTTTATTAACAAAATCAGTCTCATTTTTCTCCATGTTTTTAATGAGGTCCTTTAAGCTTTTCTCCAAATTATCTGAGCCGGGTCTGCCTTGAATATCTTGCAATTTTTCTTCTAATTCTTGTCGGAGCCTAGCCTGTTCTTGGGCTATTTTAATCATATCTTCACTTATGGGGCCCTGTTTATCGCCTCTACTTTCTCTGGCTTTCTGATTTAATTTTTGTTGACGTGCCCCCCATGAACCCTGAGGTTTTTGTTTCCCTTTCCCTTTTTTACCAGGTTTCATCTGCATTTGTTGGTTTTGCATTTGCTGCAATAAATCGGATAGCATCACAGCCAGTTTATTGATTGAAGCCATTGATTGTTGTTGCCTAGCTTGAACTAAAGGCCATTTGCGTTCTTTCATCATATTAGCTGCCTCATTCAATCGGTTGTGCATTTCAGTCGTTTCCCTCGTGATCAATTGAGACAATGGCATTACTTTTTTGCCCAAACTAATCAAACTATCCTCCAAAATAAAAGCTGTTTCAGCGATCTTATTTTGCCTCTGTGAGGCCGACTTCAAGGCTGGGCTTCCTTCCCGTAAACGACGAAAATCCAACATGATACGTTCTTGTTCAAAAGAAATTTGCAACAAATTATCTAATAAAAGCCTTAATTGGTTTACCTCCAAATCGAGCGCATTACTCTCCTCGCTCGTCCGTTTATCCTCCAATTTTTTGGCTAATTTTTTAAGCCCTTCGGCTGATTTTTTCTGAGCTGATTTAGCTTTATTGGTGGATTTGTTCTCCAATGATTCCTCCGCATTATCCATCGACTTTTCGATCTCTTCTTCCAATGAATCAAATTCTTTGGAATCCAAATTCATTTCTTTTTCAAGGTTGTCAATCGCCTTCTCTTGCTCCTTAAATTCTTGATGAATTTCCTTTTGCCCCGCTTGATTTATGGAAGGATCCTCGGCCAACTTACTTTGTTTTTGACTGAGTTCATTTAAATCCTGAATAGATTCCTCCATCATTTTATCGATTCTCAAGTCTTTATAAAACTGCTCCAATCTTTGTAATTCTTTTTCTCTATTTTTATTTAGCGATTGTTTTTGTTCTAAATTTTTCTGCCAATTACTAGGCAATTCTTTTTGCAAGTTTTTGAACAAATCGTCCGTCCCTTTATTTAAATCGGACGTTTGAATTTGGTCAATGAGCTTTTGCAGATTCTCCATTTTTTGAATCCAAAGATCAGTCGGCTTTTGAAAACTAAATTGCTGACCCATCCACTTTTGTTGTTGGTCCTTCAAAGCATCTAAGGCCTTTTTCAATTCTTTTTCCTTCGCGAAAACCTCTTCAAGCATTTTATTATTTAGGTCTTTCCCTAATTTAAGCCGATTCATCGCATCGGTCAATTCCTTCTTTATTTCTTGAGCCTTCTGAATGCTTGACGATATATTCTTTTCTAATTCCAAAAAACGATCGTCTGATTTTTTTGCTAATTGCTTTGATTCAGGGAATTCCCAAATTTGTTGCTGGGTTTTCGTTTTTTTAGGACCATGAATTCCATCATGATCAGTCACTTCAAAATAATATCGCAATTGTGCTCCTGGGCGTAATTTTAGAGAATCTAGGCCAACTAAAAATCCAAAATCAACCTCTCTTTTGCCCGTTGGTACAACTAGATTTCGAACAAATTGTGATTCCCAATTTGCTTCTTTATCCCCTCTGATTTGATATTTTAAAGCCACTTGATTAAGCCCATAATCGTCATTTGCCAGTCCCTTAAAAATCAAAAATCGATAATATAAAGTATCCTCAATGACTTGGGATTCGACCTTTGGATACTGGTCTTTAATTACTTCAATGCGAAAAACTGATGTTTTTTGGTTATCAAAGTGTTCATTAGATAAGTGTATTTGATAGCTTGAGTTTTCGAAAAACTGTGTTGAAAATTCATAATTTGCAAATAACATGTTTTTCTTGAAGTCGATTTTAGGAGGTTTTTGGCCTAGTAAAATACTGGCCTTTTTTACATCAATTGTTGACATATCCCAACGAACCTTAGAGCCCTCCGGAATTTGCAAAGGAAGTAATTGGCTTAATTTTTCAGTGGGTCTATGGATATAGGCAGGAAATTCAATGGTTATAGTGGTCTTTTCTATGCCGGGTCGGTGAATAATCTGAATGGTTTGTGGCTCAGAAAAATTATCTGCTGCTTCAAATTGAAACATTTGAGGACTCCCGATGGGCGGTAGGGTCAAACTAAATACATTTGATTCAAGCTCTTTATCCATCTTCATTCGGCTTCCTTGGCTGACGAAATAAACATCAGAAGGTAAATTTTTGCCAATGAGTTGGACTTGAATCGTGAAAGCCTCCCCCGCGACCACCTCTAGGCTTTTGTTTAAAATCAAAAACTGAAATGGCAAAGTTTTGGGATATTGAAAAGTATAGTTGACGATCCTTAAGGTCGGTTTACGAATATATTGAGGATTAAGGTAATCGAAGAATATCAATAGCGCGAGTAAAAGAATGAGCCCGTAAAGTGTTTTGCGGTGACTTGTATGATCAATAAAATCAACAAATGTATAGCTAGATAATTGACGTACTTTTTGTGAAATCGCCGCCTCAAGCAAAGGGGAATTCACTTTATATATACCGTCGCTTTGCAGCTGCAGTATATTAATCAGTTCATCCTGATGGGGCTTGTCAAAAAACTTTCCGAGTTTTTTAGCCATAAACTCTAAATCAGTAGGACTGATTTTCTTAGTCCATTTAACTATAGGCGTTAAACAATTGCTCCCTAGTAAAACAACCGATGCACTTAAAAAGAGGTAGTATAATATTCCTCGAAGGGGGGAAGAAAGCCAAGCAAAATATTCGATTAAAATAAAGATCGACCCGAGACAGGCAATGGACAAAAGGCTGAATAAAAGCCCTTTTATAACCTCATTTCTATAAAAGAGGCGATGATAGGATTTTAGTTGGGAAACGACCGGGTTTTCTTGGGGTGCCAAATGCCATTAAAAAGTTGAAAATACGATTTTTACACCTAAGTTCTTCACCTTTTGAAAAAATAAAATTGCTTCCAAGAACGCTTTTTGGTAATATTGGGTAATTATTCATGTATGTCCCAGCAATCACAAGAGCAATATCAGTTTATAGAAAGGATCCTCAAAATACATGTGCGGGAGGATGTTGCCATTGAAGAATTTCAGTTTTTTTATGGAGGTAATTTTAATTTAGCGGTTAGGGTTAAATTGAAATCTGGTGAATTTTTTATCAAATGGAATCAAGGAGACCACCATGGTTTATTTGAGGCAGAAGCTAAAAATCTCCAATTATTAAATCAAACAAGTACGATACAGGTACCTCAGGTTATCGGCGTAGGGGCCGTCGAAGAGAAGGAATATTTAATGATGGAATGTATTCCGACAGGGGAAATAAATACTACCTATTGGGAAGATTTCGGACATAAATTGGCCCTAATGCACCAAAATTCTTCCGCTTTAGGCCATGGCCTTGGATATACAAATTACCTAGGGGCGGCAGAACAAAAAAATGATTGGAATCTCAATGGAGTGAATTTTTTCATTGAAAACAGATTGAAAAATCAAATTGAAATCGCGGTTTACAATAGAAAAATTGACCTTGAAATGGAAAACAAGTTCAACCAATTGTTTGAAAAGTTGCCTGATCTAATTCCAAACGAACCTTCATCATTAATGCACGGAGATTTGTGGTCTGGAAATGTGATGGTGAACACACTTGGACAGGTAGTATTAGTGGATCCCTCCTGCTATTATGGGCTTAGAGAAGCGGAACTGGCTTTTACAACTATGTTTGGAGGTTTTGATAAGACTTTTTATGAGGCTTACCATGAAACGTATTCAATAGAAAAAGGATTTCATGAACGAATCCCAATTTATAATTTATACCCCTTGATGGTACATGTCAACTTATTTGGCGAGGGTTATGTGCCGGCGGTACAAAAAATCTTGAATAGCTATTGATTTTTTTCAAGAACCCAATGATCCACGACAAGATCCACGGATTTAGCGGAAGGAAACAGAGAAACGGTTTTCCTTAATATATCTTCAACTACCGCATCAGGGCATGAGGCCCCACAAGTTAAAAGCATGCGAACTTTATCTTTTTTGGGGATAAATTCATCCGTCAATATTTCCTCTTTTCTGACATTATCAAAATGGAAAATCTGTTTTTCTGAAATAATCTTATCTGCAGATTTAATAAAATAGGTTGGGAGCTTGTCTGCACATAAATCGACTAAATGAGCTGTATTCGAGGAATTATACCCACCAGCCACAATGGCAAAATCCGCGTTTTTAGCTAATAAGCCATAGGTCGCGCTTTGATTATCGTTTGTTGCGTAACAAAGCGTGTCACGCGTATCTGCAAAATGAGAGGTGATTTGATCCGTGGTTAATTGATAAAAATCAACAATTACTTCTCTTAAAAAATCGACGATTTCTTGAGTATCAGTGGCCAACATGGTCGTTTGATTCACCACTCCAATTCGAACTAAATCCTTTGAAGGATCAAATCCTTCAGAATATTGCCCTTCAAATTCCTTATAAAATTCAGCTGAATCTTTTTCAAGCTTAATGTAATCAGCTAATTGTCTAGCTTGATTGATATCTTTTATGATTAGCGTAGGGGTGACTGATTTAGAATGCGAAAAAGTGGCTTTAGTCTCTTCGTGACTCGGCTTACCGTGTACAATGACCGAATAATTTTTTTGCCCAATCGAGTTAGCGCGATTCCAAACCTTTTCTACAAATGGACAAGTGGTATCATATGAATAAATATCAATACCAATATTGGACAGTATTTCCTGAATTTCAAGCGTAGTACCAAAAGCAGGAACAATGACCACATCATCTGAGGTCAATTGATCCCAGGCTACTAGCTGATTACCCAAAGTATCTTGGATGAATTCTACCCCTCGATCTAACAAATCCGCATTAACTGCAGGATTGTGAATCATTTCAGAAAGCAAAAATATACGTTTGTCAGGATTTTCTTCAACAATTCGATAGGCCGTTTCCACTGCATTTTCCACCCCATAACAAAATCCAAAATGGCGAGAAATTAAAATTTCTATTGGGCCAAAATCAAAGTGAGATGGCTCAAAATTCTTTTTCATTTTATCCCCAAATCTCCTTGCCTCTTTGATTTTTCCAATCAAATTACTTTTAAATAAAACAGGAATTGAAAATGACTTCATTTTTTTTAACGTTCTTCTTACCGGCAATACATCTGGCAATCCATTAAAATTACCAATTAAATCACTATTTAGTGATTTAGTTAATTGATCCATGACCACTATCTTTATAAACTTATAATTTGATTAACAGTTTTCAAAATTACATAGCTAATTATTAATTTCCTTTTAATTCACCCGTTTAATAAATAAATTCTTTAAAATCGGCCTAATCATTGCCCTTTAAAATTAGTTGTAGTACTTTTGTTCCGTAAAAAATATCGATCATCGTTTTTTACAGGTTAGATATTGAACGAAAAAGCTTAAATGAAAGATTCTAATTCAGGTAAGACTAAATTTTTACGTTTGCTCATTGGAAACCCAATAAGCAGATTTGCATTATCGTTCATTAAAAATCCAATCAACTTTTTGTATACTGGATTAGGGATTTTCGTGGTATTAATTTCCTATGACAATACATTCAGCGTTAAACCCACTGAGCAAAGCTTTTTCTCCGGAAAAATAATTTTTGGTCAAGAGAATTATCACCGCATACAGACCAATGAAGTTGTAGCCACATTAAAACCCGAAATGGGAGAAAATACGCTCACGATAACGGCGACAAATAAGGAGAATTTAGAATCTGTTTATTTGAAAATATTTAAACTTAAGGGCCCAGGAACCTATTTTATTCCAGGAGATGGGGAAATCGAAAATATTGGAAATTTAATTAAGAATCTAGAAAATTATTCAGATAAAAATAATTTTTTCGAATCTACCTTGCCGAATAAGGAAGGGGTTCAAAATGGCGTAGGAAGGGTCAATATAACGTTAGTTACCGAAAAGGAAATTGAAGGAGAGCTTATTTTAATAGGCAATAATTCCAAAGGTGATCAAGCAGTTCTAGAATCAGCCAAGTTCAAAATACATCTTTAATAATCATCAATTTTATGGAATTTGAGCCAGCCATAGTTAAAGAAGCATGGGAATTAATTCTTGATTTTCTTGAAACGCAATTTAATAAACGCCCTGCTGATCTTGAATCTGTGTTATTTTTAATTGGCGTTCAAGAATTGGGGCACGGACATGTCCATTTCACCAAGGAGCAAAAACAAGACTTAATGCATATTGCAACCTGCAAGGTTTTGAGCTACAGTGGGTTTTATTCCTTAGATGGCAAAGATGCTGAAGGGTGGCCACATTGGGAATTAATTCAAAATTTACCTCCTTTAAATCTAAAAGAGCAAGAGATCTTAATCCAAGCACATGTCATTCATTACTTCAAAACAGAAGTCTTATTTGAGGAAATGTCATGAAAATAATCAGTTACAATGTGAATGGGATTCGAGCAGCCATTCAAAAAGGGTTCATCGCTTGGCTTTCACAGGAAAATCCAGATATAATTTGTTTGCAGGAGCTGAAGGCAGAGGAAGAACAAGTCGATTTAGATCAAATTAAATCATTAGGTTATCATATTTATTGGCAATCGGCTCAGAAAAAAGGATATTCAGGAGTCGGTATTTTCGCCAAAATAAAACCTGTTTCCGTGCAATATGGGTGTGGAATTGAAAAATACGACCTTGAAGGAAGGGTTCTCCAAGTAAATTTCGAGAATTATTCTGTCATGAGTGTATATATGCCATCTGGATCCAGTGGTGATGAAAGGCAATCATTTAAAATGGAATGGTTAACTGATTTTCAAGCGTATACGAATGAATTAGTTAAAAACCACCCTAATATAATTATAGCGGGTGATTATAATATATGCCACAGAGCCATTGACATTCACAATCCCAAATCAAATGCTAATAGCTCTGGATTCCTGCCAGAAGAGCGGGAATGGATGGAAAATTACATCAAAAATGGATTTGTGGATACTTTTCGTACCATTCATCCAACACTTAACCATCAATATTCATGGTGGAGTTACCGAGCTGGTGCTAGAGAAAAAAATTTAGGTTGGCGCATCGACTATTTACTAGCGAGTACATCAATGGCTCAATCGATTAAAAATGCGTCGATTTTAGCCGAAATTAAACATTCAGATCATTGTCCCATCTTATTAGAAATCAATTAATATGCACTTCGAAAAACATGTCTTTATTTGCACAAATGACAAGGATGCTCCCAAAAAATGCTGTGGGTCAGCTCATGGAATGGAATTAATCCAAGCGTTCAAGGATGAATGGGCAAAATCAGGAAATACAAGTAAAATAAGAATTCAAAAATCGGGTTGTTTAGATTTTTGTGGCAAAGGTCCTACGATGGTCGTTTATCCCGAAGGTGTTTTTTACGGAAATGTCCAATTGGAAGATGTGTCAGAAATAACGGAGCAACATTTAATTGGCGATCAGATTGTATCCCGACTGCAAATTGGATAAATTGCAAACATGTTATATCGCCTCTATCCAACGCTTTTAAATTCATTTTCACTCTATCTAAGTCAATCCAGAGATTCTTCAGGCAAGATTATCGTGGATGAAATTGAGCTGATTGAGCGAATTAATCGAACTAGAAAACCGACGACTAAGGCCCAACAAAAAGGCGTAGATTTCGAAAGAGCTGTCACATTAGGGGAAAACGAGGAACTTTTTAACGAAGGAATCATTGACCAAGCAAGAAATTTGATTCCTGGTAAATATAGAACTCAATTTTACCTTGAATCAAGGTACAAAAATGCTCAAATTTATGGCTATGTAGATGGGATTGGTGATAACATCGCCTTCGACTTAAAAAGTACCTCTTTTTACGAGTCCGGCCGATTTCAAAATAACCATCAAAATTTATACTTATTGGGCCTCCAAAAATATGGGATTGAACGCTTAGACTACATCATTACAGACTTCAACGCTGTTTATGTAGAAACCTACGATTTAAAAACCTACGATTTCAACCCACTTTACAATCAAATTGAGAAATTCATTTTATTTCTAGAGGACAACAAAAAATTCATTCGGGACAAAAAGATCTTTGATCGGAAAACGAACGATAATCAAATGTCCCTTTTCGAATAATTACGCCAAGTGACTTCGCAATTCTGTCAAATGTTTAATTTGGATTTGCGCCATAGAATCTAACCTATTTAGGTTCAAGTGAATGCTTTTAATTCCTGCATTTTCAGCGCCTTGGATATCGGCAATTGGGTGATCCCCCACCATAACGGCTTCGTGTGCAAAGCAATCAGCTCTTTTCAGAGCGTATTCAAAGAATTTTATGTCGGGCTTTTGCGTGCCAACCTGCTGAGAGGTGATGATTTCTTGAAAGCAATGTTGCAAGCCACAGGCCTCCACCTTGACAAATTGAATATCATCAAAGCCATTGGTCAATATAAAAAGCGGATATTTTTGCGCTAATTCTTCAATTATTTCAAAAGCACCGCCTATTAAATGTTTTTTTCTAGGGGTCCGGTATAGAAATTCATTTGAAAATTTCTGAGGGTCACCCTCGTAGCCCAACTGTGAAAAAAAAAGTTTAAATCTTGTTTCTCTTAACTCCAATTGTGTGATTTTTTTTGATTGATAATCATCCCACAACTGGTTATTTAATACATTGAAACTATTCCAAATGTTGTTTTGATCGGTTTCAAGGTTGCTTGTCAATTTAAACTCGTCAACCAAATCCAATAAAACTTCTCGAGCGTTTCGATCGTGGTCCCAAAGCGTATGGTCCCAATCAAAAAATATTGCCTTTGGATTAAATTTCATATGGCAAAGGTAATAAATAAGCTACCTTTGTTCCCATAAAATTGGACAGTACATGGAACATCAATTAAAATTAAATAAACCACTCGCATTTTTCGATTTAGAAACGACTGGGGTCATGGTCAACAAAGACCGAATCGTTGAGATCGCTATTGCAAAAGCAAATGTCGACGGAACCATTGAAGTAAAAACGAGAAGGGTAAATCCGGGTATTCCTATTCCCATTGAAGCATCTTTAGTTCATGGTATTTACGATGAGGATGTAAAAGATGAACCACAATTTAAGCAAGTGGCCAAATCTTTATCTGGATTTTTGGAAGGTTGTGACTTAGCTGGATTTAATTCTAATCGCTTCGATGTACCCATGTTGGTAGAAGAATTTTATAGAAACGAAATTGACTTTGACATGAAAAATCGAAAGTTGATCGACGCCCAAAGAATTTTTCACCTAATGGAGCCAAGAAATTTAACAGCGGCTTTCAAGTTTTATTGCGGCAAGGATTTAATTGGTGCGCATGGGGCTGAGGCGGATGTTTTAGCTACGTTGGAAGTTTTAAATGCCCAAGTAAAAAGATACGAAGAGGTATCGTTAAAAGATGAAAATGGGAAGGAGTACTTCCCTATCCAAAATGATATGTCAAAATTGCATGAATTAACGATGTCAAATTCAATTGATTTCGCCAATCGCATGGTTTACAATAAGGAGAAAATTCCTGTTTTTAATTTTGGGAAGTATTCCGGGAGATCTGTCACAGAAGTATTAAAAAGTGATCCTTCCTATTATGATTGGATTTTAAAGGGTGACTTTGCAATCGATACGAAGAAAAAATTAACTGAAATTAAATTGCAAGGATTTCAGCGGTAAAGCAAAATTAAGATGTCGAATATTTAAGTTTAATTCGTATTTTTGCCATGATATTGGCCTAATGATAAAACAATGCAATCCATACCAGACATAATTCGCACCATCCCCTTAGCACATTATATTTTATTAAGCTCAGCTTTATTTTGCATAGGAATTTTGGGTGTATTAACCAGGAGAAATGCCATCATCGTATTTATGGCCATTGAACTCATGTTAAATGCTGTCAATTTACTTTTAGCTGTATTTTCCTCCTATTATTCAGATCCTTCGGGACAAATTTTTGTCTTTTTTATTATGGCAGTCGCAGCGGCTGAGGTGGCCGTGGGTTTAGCCATCATCGTCATGATATATCGAAATATTCAGAGTATTGACATAGGAATACTCAATAAGTTGAAAAATTAATTTTACAGAACATTCATTTATGTCTTTAATTTATTTAATACCGCTTTTGCCCTTCATTGGTTTTGTTGTGAATGGTCTTTCATTTCCCCGCATACCAAAACAACTGGCCGCCATTATTGGCACAATCCCGCCTCTGGTAGCGTTTATCTTGTCCATCCAACTGTTTGTCAATTTTGATGGAACAACTCAAATTTTACATGTAGCTGAGTGGATTAAATTGGGAGATTTACAAATTCCTCTTGATTTCCAAATCGACGCATTATCTATTATGATGTTGCTTGTCATTACGGGGGTAGGGACATTGATTCATATTTATTCGATTGGCTACATGTCTCATGACCAGGGTTTTGGCAAGTTTTTTGCCTTTTTAAACTTGTTCATTTTCTTCATGTTAATCCTTGTACTGGGGGCAAATTTCACCGTTTTATTTATTGGTTGGGAAGGGGTAGGATTATGTTCATATCTCCTCATTGGGTTTTGGAATCAAAAAAATAGTTATGGAAATGCCGCCAGAAAGGCATTTATCATGAACAGAATTGGAGATCTCGGGTTTTTGATTGGTATATTTTTGCTGATTCAGGACTTTGGTAGCACCGATTACGCAACGATATTTTCATCGATCCAACAAGGCGACGTTCCGGAAAATTTAGGGCTTATAGCCTTATGTTTATTTGTAGGAGCTATGGGTAAATCAGCACAAATACCCTTATTTACTTGGCTTCCAGATGCGATGGCGGGTCCGACTCCAGTTTCTGCATTAATTCATGCGGCCACCATGGTGACAGCGGGTATTTACATGGTCATTAGAGCAAACGTTATTTTTGAATTAAGTCCTGATGTTTTACAATTTGTTGGCTGGATTGGATTATCTACAGCTCTTTTAGGAGCTATAATAGGTTTATTCCAAAACGACATTAAAAAAGTGTTGGCTTATTCAACGGTATCCCAACTAGGCTATATGTTTATGGGATTGGGTGCTTCGGCTTATTCAGCCTCGCTTTTCCATGTCATGACGCATGCATTTTTTAAGGCTTTATTGTTTTTAGGAGCTGGTTCCGTGATTCATGCTATGTCAGATGAGCAAGATGTTAGAAAAATGGGTGGATTAAAATCAAAAATGCCCATTACCTATTTTACCTTTTTGTTAGGGACCTTAGCTATTTCAGGGATACCTCCCTTTTCAGGATTTTTCTCAAAAGATGAAATCCTAGCGCATCTGTATCATCATGATTTGCTCATGTGGAGCTTGGCCATTTTAGGTTCCGCTTGTACTTCATTCTATATGTTCCGAGTCTTCATTTTAACTTTTTGGGGTGATTTTAGGGGGACAGAGAAGCAAGCGAGTCATTTACATGAGTCTCCATGGTCGATGACGATCCCGCTAATCATTTTAGCCATTTTTTCAGTGGCAGGTGGTCTCATAAATTTACCTCATTTTGCGGGTGGAAATGAATTTCTAGCCCATTGGTTAGCTCCGCTATTGCCATCGACTGAAGCTTTAGGAGAAGTATCGTTTTTTAGTTTAGAAATGGGAGCTCCGTTATTCGCCGCTTTTATTCCTCCCTTGTTAGCTATCTATATTTTTAGTAGTAAAAAACTAATTCCATCGGAAGACAGCCAAATTCAAGGCATACAAAAATTGATTTATCAGAAGTTCTACATAGATGAATTATATGATTTAATCATCGTAAAACCGGTGAATTTCCTATCCGTCTTTTTTGGACAAGTCATTGATTTTTTAGTCATTGATTTATTTGTTGAGGGGATTGGGAAAATCGTGCAATATACTTCTACTGAATTCAGAAGAATTCAAACAGGAAATGTTGGCTATTACGTATTTATGATGGTGATTTCAATTGCGATCATTTTATTTATGGGATTAAAATCCTGGATATTGTAATTTAAAATTTGACAGAAAAGGCATGAATTTAGTTTTTATCCTATTTTTTCCATTGCTGATTGGCGCATACTTGTTAATTGCCAAGCCCAAGCAAGCATTTATTATTTCATTATCAGCAACCATTATAGAAGCCGTTGTCACAGGTCTAGTAATTTATAAAATAAACGAATCTTTGTTGCCCATCACCTTCATTCAAGATTGGATCCCTGAAGTTGGCATTCAATTTTCATTAAAGGCCGATGGCATCAGTGGAATCTTAATAGGACTTTGTGCCTTGTTGTTGCCATTTATCATAGGGTCGACGGCCAAGACCGAAAAGGCCAATCATGCTCAATATCAAGGTTTGATGTTAATGATGCAATCTGCTATGATGGGGGCTTTTTTAGCCAAAGACGCTTTCTTATTTTATTTCTTTTTTGAAGCTTCCTTGTTGCCAATTTACTTTTTAGCCTCGAAATTTGGGGGAGAAAATAAATCAGCCATCACGTTTAAATTCTTAATCTATACCATTTTTGGTTCTTTATTTTTATTCATTGGACTCATTTTTGTTTACCTAAGAACACCAGGTGCGACGCATTCAGCTGATATTGAAGCCTTATATTTAACCGCTAGGAACTTGAGTGCTGAATCTCAGGGTTACTTGTTTATGGCCTTTTTTATTGCGTTTGCAATCAAAATGCCCATTTTCCCATTTCATACTTGGCAACCCGACACCTATACGACTTCGCCTAGTCAAGGCACGATGTTACTTTCAGGTATCATGTTAAAAATGGGAACGTATGGGGTTATCAGGTTAATCATCCCCATGTTTCCTTTGGGAATTGGGATTTGGGGAAATACGGCTATCGTTCTTTCGATCATTGGTGTTATTTATGGTTCGATTATTGCTATCCAGCAAAAAGATGCTAAAAGGTTACTCGCTTATTCATCTTTTGCACACGTAGGCCTAATTTCGGCAGGTATGTTGACACAAAGTTTTGAAGGAATTCAAGGTGCATTATATCAAATGCTTTCACATGGAATCAATGTTATTGGGCTCTTTTTTGTGATTGAGATCATTGAAAGAAGAACTAAATCTAGGGAATTAGCACAATTGGGTGGTATAACTCAATCATCCTATGTCCTTACGGTTTGTTTTATCATCCTTAGTTTAGGTTCCGTTGCGCTTCCGTTAACCAATGGCTTTATCGGGGAATTTATATTACTGAAAAGTATATTTGATTACTCCATGATATTTGGAGTTGTTGCTGGTATCACTATTATATTAGGGGCGGTTTATACATTACGTTTAATTCAAAAAACGATGTTTGGAAATGTATCGAGGATCACCACTGAATTTTCAAAATTGACATTAGAAGAAAAAATGGTCCTTATTCCATTAAGTATATTCGTTTTATTAGGGGGTATTTTCCCAAATGCTATCTTACATTTTAGTGAGGAAAGTGTTTCGCAAATAACCCAACTATTGAAATAATTAAATTTAAAAGCATCTTATTTTTATGACGGCGATTATAGCGTTATCACTTTTTGGAATTGGTAATTTGTTTTTGGGATTTTGGTTCCCAAGAAAAGTATTACAAATTCTTACCTTACTATTTTTAGCTGTTGGCATAGGCTTAACGGCCATGGATTGGAATCATGAGTTATTGTGGTTTGGCAATATGTTTAGGACAACGAATACGTCCATTAATTTTAGTTTAATTATTCAATTGGCTGCATTTTTGGTTGTCGCACTATCACGAGGATTTGGAGCAGACGATGAACATACACATCCTGCTGAATATTATGCAATTTTACTTTTTTCAGTGGTTGGAGCCATTTTAATGGTTTCATTCGATCATATGATTATGCTGTTTGTTGGCTTAGAAATATTATCTGTAGCCATGTATGTACTAACGGGTTCAGACAAAAGAAACCTTAAATCAAATGAAGCCGCTTTAAAATACTTTTTAATGGGTGCATTTGCCACGGGTATTTTACTGTTTGGTATCACCTTAGTTTATGGGGCAACAAGATCATTTTATGTTTCCAACTTAGCTAATATTATAGCTACTACAGCACCAGAGTCGATGCCTAGTTTCTTATACATAGGAGTCCTGCTAATGGTTGTTGGCCTACTCTTTAAAGTCTCAGCCGCACCCTTTCATTTTTGGACGCCAGATGTATACGAAGGGGCACCTACAATTTTCACCATGTTTATGTCAACTGTAGTAAAAACAGCTGGATTTGCTGCACTATACCATATTTTATCCGGTGTGTTTGGAGGTATTTATTCAACATGGGTTTTAACGATTTATTTCATCAGTATGCTCACTTTGATTATTGGAAATGTGACTGCGGCGTACCAAGTAAGTGTTAAGCGAATGCTTGCCTATTCAAGTATTTCGCACGCGGGGTACATGTTGATGACTGTGAGTGCCAAGCAAATTTCATCCACCTCTACGATATTATATTACTCGCTTTCTTATACGCTGGCAACCGTTGCCGCATTTGCGGTCTTAATCATCGTTTCAGAATATCAAACAGGTCGGAAGGAAAAACCAGAAGATTATTCATCCTTTGAGGGATTAGCAAAAAATAATCCTGGATTAGCATTTTGCTTCACTATTTCTTTATTATCCTTAGCTGGTATACCACTGACAGCTGGTTTTTGGGGTAAATTCTTCATTTTTTCAGACAGCTTTAACCGCAATATTATTTACCCAGTTATCTTAGCGATATTAATGTCGGCAGTAGGTATTTATTATTACTTCAAAGGAATTATTGTCATGTATTTTAAAGATGGGGGTATAGAAAAAATAGAAATTCCTGCATTATTTAAAATAGCATTGTGGTTTTGTACGATTGGCACACTTGCTTTAGGAGTTTATCCCAATCTTGTTAAGAGTTTATTTTAGCGAAGGATTTGAGAAAAAAAACATCCCTTTTCAATAAAAAAGATTTGATTGCGTATTTTTTAATCGCAGGAGCCGGTGCTATTGTTCAACTCGTGTGTGGAGGATTATTAAAAGATTGGTTCAAATTAAACTATGAGGCAACGATACTCCCCGCATATTTCATCTCGGTTATTGTAGGTTTTACCTTGACTAAACTGTTTGCATTTGACGCTAGAAAAACACAGCAGACGAATCGCGAAATGGTTAAGTTTTTAATGGTAGCCACATTTTCTGGATTTGTAACGTGGTTTTTCAGTGTAATGCCTTATACATTTCTTCAAACATTAATGAGTGATTTTTATTTGCAAATTCCATTTTCCTATAAAAAAATCAATGTGACTCAAATCCTAACCACCACCACAGGCATGGGATTTAGTTTTATCTCAAACTATGTTTTGCACAAAACTTTTACCTTTAAAAGTAGTGGATTTTACGACAGATTTAAGGACTTACTCAAGTAAATTAAGTAAGAAATATCATAAATCTTAAGTACTTCTTAGGAATTACTTAAAAAAAACAAGTCTCAATCTTATTTTAAGCTATTTAAAAGCGTTTTTAATTCAAACCTTAAAAAAACCTTAAAATTTTTGCGAAAAAATTTGTTGTTACTATTTATTACACTAGTTTTGTAACTCAAACCTTTAAATATTACAAAAATGAAAAAATTATTCGCTTTAGCTTTCGTTGCTGGTATGGTAACTTTAGCATCTTGTGGTGAGAAAAAAGCAGAAGCTTCTGCTGATTCAGTTGCAGTTGATACTGCTATGGCTGCTCCAGTTGATACTGCTGCTGCTGATACTGCTGCTGCTGATACAGCTGCTGCTAAGTAATCTAAGCAACCAAGAAAAAGTCCTTCGCATGCGGAGGACTTTTTTTATGCCCAAAAATGGAAAAGAACAGAAAAATTAATTCATTTTTTGACCACTTCCCTCCAAAGGTTGCTGAGTATTGTTTTCAATTATGGCATGATTATCCATTTGACTTTATTGTCAGTAAATCGCGCCATTCTAAATTAGGCGATTATCGCTTTTCTCTTCAAAAAGGGCATCAGATAACCGTCAATCGAAATTTAAATTCATACGCCTTCCTCGTCACATATTTACATGAAGTGGCGCATTTATTGACTTATTTAACTTACAAAAATAAAGTTTTACCCCATGGGGAAGAATGGAAAAATTCATTTAGAACTATATTTGAACCGATCCTAGAAGAAGATTTATTGCCTGTTGACTTAATACAAGTTTTAAAATCATATTTAGTTAATCCTAGCGCTACCTCGACTGGCCATGGTCCTTTAGTGGACGTTTTAAAAACATACGACGCGTCAAATTCTAGTATCACATTACATGCCCTTCCTGAGAATCAAATCTTTTTGTTAAAAAACCTAGCGTTAATCAAAGGGAAACTACGTCGAACACGCTACTTTTGTAAAGAGGCCAATACTGGCAAACTATACTTAGTAGCAAAAAATGCACAGGTTACTCCGTTGGAATCAAATGAACTTTAAAGGCTATTTAATAGCACTAATGGGATTATTTTGTATTTCTAATTCGGTATTTGCCCAAACAGATTCAAAATTATCTACTGGTAAATGGGTGAAAATTGGGATCACCCAAAATGGCATTTACAAAATTGATGCTGCTTGGCTCGATAAAAATAAAATCGACAGGTCAACTTTAAACCCTAAACAAGTCAGCCTTTATTCCACCGCTCCAGGCATTTTACCACAAGATCTCAAGATTCCTAGGCCTCAAGATTTGGAGGAAATACCCATCTATTTTGAGGGCGAACAGGATAACAAATGGGATGCGAATGATTCATTTATTTTTTGGGGAAATTCTCCGCATAAAATACGTTTTGATTTTCAGAAAAAAATTTGGGTCCAAGAGTTGCACGCGTATTCCGACTCTAGCTTTTATTTTATGCGCTTGGATGACCCGGCAGCGAAACGCATCGTCGAAGAAAAAGCTACAGCGGGTGACTCTAAAGCGATGGATTATGCTTGGTCTATTTTTCACTATGAGCCAGAAACCTATAATTTAATTCAGTCGGGGAGACAATGGGTGGGTGATGCATTTTATGGAACAAATAACAAAACGGTGCAGTACTCACTCGCAGATTATAAGCTTGGGATAAATTCAAAGTTAGGGGGTCGTTTTTACTCTAGCTCGACTCAAGAAGGCTTATTTACCTTTGATGTAATCGGAAATACGATAGGAAACTTGAAAATCCCGGCCATTTCAGGGGGACGATATGACAATAAGGCTAATTTTCAGGATCTTAATATTTGGTTGGCACCCCAATTAAAAGATAATCTTTGGAGCTGGACGATTAACTATAAAAACACAACGGGAACTGGATATCTTGACTATTTATCGCTTCAGTACCCTCGAATTTTTAACGCAAAGCATGAAAATCCGCTCTATTTATTGCCTAATACAACGGACTCTAGTTTTTCTATCTCCATGCTCAATGCAAATGCGGCCACTCAAATTTGGCTGCGCAACGGCACGAACAATTGGTCAAAAATTATAAATTATTCATCTGCTTTAAAATTGAATGTTAAACCAGAAAGCCAATTATTGCTTTTTGACACCCAAAAAGCAATATCTCCCGCTTTTATAAAACTGTTAACTAATCAAAATATTAATAAAGAAATCGGATATGAACTGCTTATTATATCGAGCCCAGCACTGAAAGAAGCGGCAAATGCACTCGCAAAATATAAAAGTAGTTCCCAAAATATCGCCACAAAAGTCGTTGACACTGAACAAATCTACCATGAATATTCTGGAGGGAAACAAGATGTAACGGCTATTCGAGATTTTATTTATCGGCAATATAAACATCCGAATTCTGCTTTAAAATATGTGATTCTTTTGGGTGATGCATCCATTGATTATAAAGGTAAATCGGCCGTCTCAACTGACATCGAGAAAAATTGCTTTGTGCCGACCTACCAAAGTATTGAATCTTTCCAACCATTATTGAGCTACTCGTCAGATGATTATTTTGGTTTATTAAATCCAGAGGAGGGCGATTGGCTTGAAGGAGAAAAAACAAATAAAAAGATACTCCAAGTTGCTATTGGCAGAATTCCGGCAAAAAATCCCAGTGAGGCTAATTTCTTTGTGAACAAATTAACTGCTTATATTGAATCAAAAAAAAATACTCGTTTCAAGCCTGAAGTACTTGCATGGGTAGCCGATGATGGAGATGCTAATATTCACATTCAAGATGCTGAGGATTTTTCCAATCTAATGATCAAAGATGCCCATGATGTGAGCATCAAAAAGCTTTATTTAGACCAATTTGAGCAGGAAATGATGGGGGGAATGTACACCTCTAAAAAAGCAAAAGACGCATTACTTTCATTGTTTAATTCTGAAGCTGATTTTATACATTTCATTGGACACGGATCAGAAAGTGGCTGGACAGATGAAAAAATACTGACCAATAATGATTTAGTTGGCCTAAAGAATTTGCAGCACTTGCCTTTTCTATTGACCGCAACATGTCAATTTGGACGATTTGATGATCCAAATCAATTATCAGGAGCAGAAATTTCATTAATGTCCACAAAGGGAGGAGCTATTGGACTCATTAGCACCACAAGGCCTGTTTTTCAAAGCAGTAATTACTTGTTTGGTCAATCATTTTATAAAAACTTAATTGATCATAAAACCGAAGTAAAATATCGAATTGGCGATTTATTTAGAGAAACTAAAAACAACAGTCAAACCGGTGTTATTAATCGAAATATCAGTTTGTTGGGTGACCCTACCCTAGAATTGCCTTGGACAGGACAAGCAATTATGATAAAAACAGATACGATCACTCCAGGTTCAAGCAAAGTTTTTGAAGGACAATTATTGGCAAAAACACCTACGAACATAATTGCTCAAATAAGGGCAAACCTATATTCCCCGTCAACTAAGAAGAAGACTTTGGGTACCAAAACAAGCGCCTATGAGTATTTTACTGAGGGTGATTTAATTTGGACATCCAATATTCAAATGACTGGAGCCGGATTCTCAGTAAGTCAAAAATCGATTCCTAATTCAAATGGCCCTTTGATGGGCAAAATAATAGGTCAATTAAAAACAGGAGAAAAAATCAATGGATTTAAATCGATTCCTGTTGTAATTTCCAACAACGTTACTGTGGATACAAAACCTCCTAGCTTAACGGTAATGGAGCCAGAGTCAAATAAATTCCAAACAATGAATAGCAGTTTTGAATTAAAAATTAGGATCGAAGACGATAATTCTCTTCGTTGGAAAAATGATCAAAACGAATTTGCTGAGCTCATTATGAATGATACACTCAAAATTAAATTATCAGATTATTTCATTCCTGATCTGAATTTTCCTCAAAAAGGGACATTTACATATCCATTTAAAAATTTAAAAACAGGGAATTACTTTTTTAAGGTAAATTGTTGGGATGGAAGTAATAACCCTCAAAAATTATTTTTTGAAATCAAAGTAATAAATTCAGAAGCAAGTCGTTTAGAATGGGTAGTATTTCCTAACCCCATGAGTAAGCGATTGCAATTTAAGGCAATTGGCCAAATACCTTGGGATATTTACCAATATAATTTAAGCATTTTCAATGTTTTAGGTCAGCAAATTTTGATAAAAAAAGGGAATGTTACTTATTTTTCAAATGTAGACTTTGAATTAAGCATAGATTGGACTGAGGAAGAATTAGCTACATTAATTGGCGAATCAGTGTTTAAATTGGAATTATTGCCAAGTAAAAACAATGAAACTATTTTGATTAGTGGAAAAATCACGACCCTAAAATAAATTTTATAAAATATTTTACATTTTTAAACGCTAAATACTTTAAAAATACTTATTTTTGACCTTAAATAATTTGCAATTACTAGACAATCTAATATTTAATAACTGATGACGACAAAAATTTCTATTCTCCAAAGATCAATACTATCTGCAATAGCGCTTTTAGTATGTAACTTCGCAATAGGTCAAACTTTGGTTTCAGGTCAGTTGAATTCAGGTAGAATTCCAACGCCAACCATGTTATTCATGAATGTAACACCAGATGCACGCTCTGCGGCGATGGGTGATGCGGGAGTAGCCATTTCTTCAGATGTAAATGCGATTTATTGGAATCCAGCAAAATTAGCTTCTGCTGATAAAGATTTAGGATTTGCAATTTCATATACTCCTTGGTTACGTAACCTGGTAAATGATATGGCACTTTACAATATCGCAGGATATAAAAAAACAGCAAAAGGACAGGCATTCGGATTTTCGATCAATTATTTTGATCAAGGTTTGTTCCAAGCTACAACCGCCACTGGAACAAGTGCTGGTAACTTTAATTCTAAGGAATATGCTTTGACTGTATCACATGCAAGAAAATTGTCAAATACATTGTCATTAGGCTTAAACCTAAAATACATCAACTCTAACCTTTTAGGAAACTATCAAGGTGCAGGTACATCAGCCATGCAACCAGCTCAAACAGTAGCAGCTGATTTATCTTTATATTGGAATAATACTTCAGAAAAAAACTGGAACTATACGTATGGTTTAATGCTATCTAACATTTCTGGTAAAGTTTCCTACGGTGGTTTAGATAAAAACTTTATCCCAACAAATTTAAGAGCTGGTATTGCCGCTGTTAAAAATATAGACGATAAGAATAAACTAACATTCACGTTAGATTTAAACAAATTGATGGTTCCTACGCCAACAAAAACGGATCCAACGGGTTCTAATTCATCTGCCATCGGAGGAATCTTCGGTTCATTGTTTGATGCAGAAGATGGATTTGGTGAAGAAATAAAAGAATTTACTACTTCATTGGGAGCTGAGTATTTATTCAACAACACTTTCGCTTTACGTGGTGGATTTTTCAATGAATCAGAAATGAAAGGGAATCGTAAATATTTCACTTTTGGAGTAGGACTTAAATTGGATCAAAAATATGGCTTTGACTTTGCTTACTTAGTTCCAACTGGAACAAGCAGCCCATTGGCAAATACATTAAGAGTAACTTTATTAGCAGCTATCAATAATGATACTCCTAAGAAATAATTAAAAAATATTTTTTTTATTGCAAATGACATTCATAATTGGATGTCATTTGTTTTTTATAAAGCCCTATTTAGATGTTGGACAGAAGTAAAGCCCCCGGAGCATTTCCTATTGAAAAAATTAAATTTCCCTCTGCCAATAAACACATTTTAAAAAATGGCATAGTAGTTAACTCGGTCAACCTAGGCGAGCAGCCTGTTTTCAAATTTGAGCTAAGTACAAAAGCCGGCGGAATACATAGCGATGTTGCGGGATTAGCAAGTTTAACGGCCCAATTAATGAAGCGTGGCACAAGCAAGCATGATGCTTTGCATATTCATCAATCGTTTGACTTTCATGGTGCGTTCTGGGATATCCAAGCTACATTAGATCAAGCCACATTTACCGTCTATGGATTAGTTAAACATTTCGGCGCATTAATGCCGTATGTGGCCGAGATGATTCAAATGTGTATTTTCCCCGAACAGGAATTCAAAAAAGAATTAGAAATTGAAATTCAGAAAAATAAATTAAACTGGGAAAAAACAGCGTATAGTGCAAGTCAAATCATGCGAAATAAACTTTATGGAGGCGATCCTTATGGCCGCGCCGCAACTCCAGAGTCATTAGCATTACTCGAAGTAAGCGATCTGATTACTTTTTACAAAAAAACTTGGGCCAGCCAAATACCCAGTATTTTTCTATCAGGAAAAATATCAAATGAGGAAATTAAAATTTTAGACGCTACACTTGGCGAACTTACTTTTAATACAAAAGAACCATTGATCGTCCCGGATCCTATTTTTATGGAACCAAGCTCGACAAAAGAGACAAGAGAGGATGCCTTGCAAAGTTCAATCAGGCTAGGAATAAAATCCATTAATAGAAAAAACAAGGACTATTTCAAATTCAGTGTACTGAATACGCTTCTTGGCGGATTTTTTGGCTCAAGGCTTCAAAAAAATATCCGAGAAGAGAAAGGATTTACCTATGGAATATCATCCTCCTTAGTTCCGATGTACCGTTCAGGTTACTGGGCAGTGGGTACCGATGTTAAAAATGAAAATGTAGCAGAAACGATATCTGAAGTAAAAAAAGAGATGCAAATTCTAAGAGACGAGTTAGTCTCTGAAGAAGAATTGTCTTTGGTTAAAAACTATTTAATGGGGAGCTTTACTGGAGAATTAACTCAAGCATTTGATATCGCAGAAAAAGTAAAAATAATTGAGTTAGAAGGGTTGGA